>ENA-UOXV01000028-UOXV01000028.1-marine-metagenome-genome-assembly--contig:-NODE-28-length-153155-cov-13.468152_pt1 | contig 153155 bp, 135 predicted proteins | sample MGYA00238165_ERZ766961 | MGnify/ENA primary metagenome ERZ766961 (study PRJEB28924, sample SAMN03173240) | marine metagenome | biome: Marine; feature: Water; material: Subsurface seawater | place...
TTATACTTATCTGAATAATGAAGAATATATTAGCAAGGGGAGGCATTGAATTTATAGCTGTATTATTAGGTATTACAGGTTCGCTTTGGATCGATGAGAATAAGCAAACTAAAGAAAAAAATGAACATCAAATAAAGCTACTAGAAGCAGTATATCAAGATATAATTACAACAGAAAAGTATTTAAAAGAAACAAGAGATCCAGCATTTAAAGCCGATAGTTTATGGATGGAATATTTTTCTGAAAACTGGGAAAAAATGAATATTGATTCTGTTGCTGTACAATTAAGTAAGACTGGAACGAATGCAAGTTTTCATAATACTTTTTTTGATTACAGAGAATTTCATCCACCTATTTCATCTATTGAAATGATAGTAATTGATGGTTCTTTAAAAGATATTAATAATATCGAAATAAGAAAAAAGATTAATAAACTAGTTAAAACAGATTTAGGATTTGTATTAAAGAATGTTCAAGCAGAAATAGATATGCAAATTGATTTTAGAAACACAGTCATCAATCAAAATGATTCAAAATTAGCAAAAATATTATCTGTAACCCAAAAAGAATTAAATGATAGATTTCAAGATAAGGTTGATAATTATGATAAACAAATTGAAGAATTAAAATATTTTCTGACAAAAGACTATGCACGTACCTATATTAATTTAAAAAATAGAAACCGGTATTTTATAATGCTATTTATTAGAAATTTTAAATCAACATTGTCTAATCTAAAATTAATAATTGAGGAAGAGCTTGGCTTAAATTAAAAATGAGATTGATTTAAAAAATCAAAATAAAGTTAGTTAAGAAAGAGGATCATATGTTGAAATTCACAAAGTTAGTTTTATTATTTATTTCAAGTATAATGTTATTAATTGCTAATGATGATTGGTCAAGTAATAAGAAAGCAATTGATGTTTCAGTTGAAAAACATGAAAAAGAGCTAATAAAAATTAGTGATGAGATTTGGCATAATGCTGAATTGGCTCTAGAAGAATATAAATCATCAAAAATATTATCAGATTATGCGGAGAAAAATGGTTTTAGTCTTGAGCGTGGTGTAGCAGGGATGCCGACTGCTTTTATAGCAACATATGGTTCAGGTAGACCTCGAATTGGTATTCTTGGTGAATTTGATGCAAATGCAGGTATTTCTCAAAAAGCTCAATCAAAGAAAGAAGCCTTGATTGAAGGGAAACCCGGTCATGGTTGTGGACATAACCTCTACGGTACAGGTAGTTTAGGCGCAGCAATTGCAGTAAAAGAATTAATTGAAAAAGGTAAAATAAAAGGTACGGTTGTTTTCTATGGTACACCGGCAGAAGAAACAATTTTTGGAAAAGTTTGGTTTGCAAGAGCGGGGTTATTTAATGACCTTGATGTGTGTTTGGATTGGCATCCAGGTGATGGTATGGAAGCAGCAACTCAGAGTAGTAAAGCTTTAATTGATTTTAGAGTTAATTTTTATGGAAAGACAGCTCATGCTTCTGCTGATCCTTATAATGGGTTTAGCGCTGTTGATGGAATGGAGCTATTTACAACTGGAATTAATTATTACAGAGAACACATTAAACCAACTGCTCGTATCCACTATCAAATTGAAAAAGCGGGTGATGTTGTTAATGTGGTACCTGATAAAGCTCAAATATGGGTTAGAGTAAGAGAAAATGATAGAGAGAGTTTAAATGTAGTTTATGAAAGAGTTAAAAAAATGGCTGCAGCTGGTGCTCTGATGGCTGAAGTCGAACATAAAATTGAACTAATTTCTGGTATTTATGAAATTTTACCTAATCGTCGAGGTGCAGCAGCTATTCAATCTAACTTTGAAATGCTTGGTCCAATTAAATACTCAAAAAAAGAAATGGCCTACGCTAAAGAAATTCAAAAAGCTACTGGTAAGCCAGAAGTTGGAATGGATGGTGCAATTCATTCTCTAAAAGAGACAATGCCTGCACAAGGTGGCTCCACAGATGTAGGTGATGTAAGCCAATTGGTACCCGTTGTGAGATTATCAACACCTGCAGCACCTAAAGATGCACCATGGCATTCATGGGCTGTTGTGGCATGCACAGGTATGTCCATTGGTCACAAAGGTATGATTCAGGCTACAAAAGCTTTGGGTATGACAATGGTTGATCTTTTTGAGAATCCTCAATTAGTAAAAGAGGTCAAAGCAGAATTCAAAGAAAGAAAAGGCTCTAGCAAATACAAAGCAATGATTCCTCCAGGTCCACCACCAGTTCCTAAATAATAAACTATATATGAATTTAACTTTTGTTCAAATATTTTGGATTATACTTATTATTATTTCAATAATGAGTCTAAAGCGTATTATAACTGAAAAAGGATGGAAAATAAAAAACTTTATTAAAATCGAGGATGTAGAAGAGAAAGATTAAAATAATAATAAGTTTTATTCTTGCTCGGATTTTGTTTTCTTAAAAATATAAATTTATGGAAAAAAATGAATAATTCATCTGAAGCATTAAGAACTAAGTTTCTTTTAGATTCCGAAATAACTTTTTTAAATCATGGTTCTTACGGTGCATGCCCCAAACCTGTATTTGAGGCTTATCAAAAATATCAAAAAGAACTTGAAATGCGCCCAGTTAAATTTATGCAAGAGGATGTTTACAGACTTTTAGAAATATCACGTGAATTTTTAAGTGAATATATTAATTGTGATAAAGATGATTTAATCTATGTTTCTAATCCTACCCATGCTGTGGGAACTGTTATTCATAATATTTCAATTAAAGCTGGAGATGAAGTATTATCTACAAATTTAGAATATGGATCTTGTGATAGAATGTGGACTTATGATTCCGAACAAAAAGGTTATAAGTATATTCAAGCTGATATGACTTTACCAATTGAAAGCAAAGAAGCTTTTTTAAATCAATTTTGGTCTTCAGCGAATGAGAAAACTAAATATATTTTTATTAGCCAAATCACAAGTTCCACTGGTATGATTTTACCAATTCCTGAAATTGTAATTGAAGCTAAAAAAAGAGGTATAAAAACCATCATTGATGGTGCGCATGTTCCTGCTCATATTTTGCTGGATATTAAAGAACTAGATCCTGACTATTATACCGGAGCATTGCATAAATGGTTATGTTGCCCTAAAGGGATTTCTTTTCTTTACGTTAAAAAAAAGTATCAAGAAGGTATTCAGCCGATGGTAAAGAGCTGGGGTTGGGGAGAAGAATACGAAAAATTTAAATCCTCAATACAATCGCATAGTCCAAGTAGGTTTATCAATGTTTTTCAATGGCAAGGAACAATGGATATGAGTGCATTTTTCACTGTACCAAATGCCATTCAATTTCAAAAAGAACATGATTGGAATAATGTACGTTCACGATGTTTTGATATGATTATAGAAGCAAGGAATAGAATTACTGAAATGACTAAACTACCTAAAATATGTCCTGATAATTGGTTGGGTCATATGGCAACTATTCTTTTTCCAATAGATGACACAGCTTTATTTAAAAAAACTTTGTATAATGATTATAAAATAGAAATACCAGTAATGAGTCATAAAAATCATACGGCATTTCGTATTTCAATTCAGGGATATAATTCAGAGGCTGATGTGGATCATTTGATAAACTCTTTAGAAGAGCTTATTTAGTTTTTTTATAAAAACAGCCTATTCCTAAAATTGCAAGTGTTGGTGCCAAAACTAAATTAATTAGAGATAGTAATTGCCAATGCCAGTAATCACTATAAGCAACACCCAATGTGGTAGTTAGAAAAATAGTTGTTGCATGCCAAGGAATTAAACTTTCTAACATAGTACCATAATCTTCAATTGATCGTGATAAAACTTTTCTAGAAATCTTATATTTATCATATCTTCTTTTAAATGCATCGCCAATAATAAAGCTGGTAGCAGATTGGTTTGAAGTGATAGCGTTTGTGAAACCAGTAGTTAAAAGAGAAGAGACAATTAAACCACCTTTTGTTTTTACTAAGTTAAATGCTCGATCTACAATGGAAGGCATAGAATCAATTAAGTCAATAGTACCAATAAAAACAAAAACCATAATAGAGAATATAACGGCTTCATTTAATTCATAGAGACCACCTCGAGAAAATAACGTATTCATATTATCAGTTGATGAATTGATCCAATACGCCATATCAGTATTAAATCCTTTATGAATTGATGACATTATATTGGCTGATGAATAAGGTTGAAAGATTAAAGCAATAAATGCTGCTGACATAGAAGAGGTAAGAAGAGTGGGTAGGGTAGCTATTTTTTTAACTGAACCCATAAGAACTATTACAGGTGGAATTAAGAGCCAAATATTAAAATTGAACATCGAAGAGATAGAATCTAATGTTTTATCTACCAATGATGAATTTATTGTATCTCCAACGGGTGGATAAATAAAACCAAGGAAAAAATAAATGCAAGCCGCAAGAAGAGCAGATGGGAATGTTGTTACCATCATTGAGTTGATATGTTCATAAAGATCAACGTCTGTTGCCATTGCAGCAAGATTAGTAGTATCAGATAAAGGTGAAAGTTTGTCACCAAAGAATGCACCACCTACAATAGCTCCAGCTGTAATACCTAGGTTTGCATTGATAATAGATGATACACCAATAATTACTACGCCAATTGTACCAATTGATCCCCAAGATGTACCGGTTAGCATTGAAAAGACTATTGGAATTAAGAATGCCAATAAATATATATAATTTGGATTAATCAAATTTATTCCATAATAAATTAGCATAGGGATAGTTCCACTTACCATCCAAGTACCAATAATTACACCTATGGAAAAAAGTATTAGAATTGCTGGAAAACCACGAGATAGTTTTAAAACAATTGAGTCTTGAATTGTTTCCCATTTAAAACCGAGAAAAAGTAGTTGACCAATAGCAAAAACTGCTGCTATCATAAAAACTACTTCAAGTGGAAAGGGTGGTTGGCCATATATTTTTGGACGTAATACCATTCCATAAAAAATTAAAAACCCTAAAAATAAAACAGGTAAAATTTTTACTAAAAAAGATAGATTAGATTTTGAGCTCATTTATTTAGATATTTTTTATATCCTTCTTCAGTTAAAGGCTTATAACGGTCAAGCATCCCTTTTTCACGCATTAGTTTTTCAATACCTTTAATATCCATGGGAACAAAATCAGATACTACTTCTATACCTGTTTCAGTAATAACAATTAGATCTTCCAAGCGGATATAAATATTTTCTTCAGGAACACGTAATGCAGGCTCAATAGTAAATACCATACCCGGTAGTAACATTTTTGAGTGATCTCCAACATCGTGAGTTGCCATACCAACACCATGGCCTAAACTTGCATATTGTCGTTTTGACGAACGAACATAGTTTTCAACAAAATTTTCAGCAGCTTTACGATGATGTGGTTGATTGAACTTAGCTGTTGAAAGAATCTGCTTCATTTTAGCAGCGGCTTCTTTCCTTACTTTTACTGGTTCTACAAATGGTCTAATTTTGTCTAAGATTGCTCTATAACATGCGACATAAAAGCTATATAGTTGAGTTTGTTCTTCTGAAAATTTACCATTAACTGGAATCATTCTAGTAATATCACTCATATAGTATTGGTAATCTGGAGAGTAATCCATAAGCATTAAATCACCATCTTTTAGTTTATCTTTTTTCTCATGATAATGTGGCATGTAAGCATTTGAACCATTTGCGATAAGAGAATAGTAAGCATCACCTTGTGCGCCATTAATATGGTAAATGTATTTTGCCATTCCATCAAGTTCATATTCATATATGCCTGGTTTCGTAGATCGCATTGCTTCCATTAGTCCAAGACAAGATAGAACTGTTGCTTTTTTTAATACCTCAATCTCTGCTTTACTTTTAATTAATCTTAAAGCATCTAGCATAGGAGTTATGTCTTTTATTTCAGACCCATGCATCTGATTTGAAATATTCTTGTTAAAATTTTTGTATCGTGGCTCTGTATGATCCCAAGGGTCATTTTGTATATCTCCCTCATAGCGTAATAATAAATCACGACTTTCAGCATGCCTTTCAGGCGGTGATTGATAAAGATAAACAATTGGCTTTGACCGCATTCTCATCCGCCATAAATGTTCTCCCATCATTTCTGTAGAGTAGACATTCTCAACACCATTAAGAAGTTTCACTTCATTTACATCTTCACTTGAAAATAAGGGCCCTTCACTTCGTTCACGTCTAGGATTTTTATGAGGAAGGTATAATGACGTTTCACCTGTACCACCTTTAATAACTATATAAGCATGAGGAGTTTCTATACCAGTAAGGTAATAAAACTCATTATATTGACGAAATTTTACGTAACCTGTTTCTGAAGGGGCTCCTTGAAAGATGGCAATTGCATTAGGCTCAAGTTCTTTTGCTAGTTTTATTCGTCTAGATTTGAACTCATCAGCTTTAAAAGTGACTTCTCCATTAACTATATTAGTAATGAAAATCAGCAGAAAAAATATTATATGTTTCATATTTTCCTCAAAAAAAAACCGCCTCAATATTTATATTGAGGCAGCTTTTTAGTTTTTATGTTATTTATTAAATCAATTATTTAAATGGTTCAGTTACAATGTCAGATCCAGCATCTTTTTTAGATTCTTTCACAATACGTTCAACTTCTCTCATAAGATTCTTATTTTCATAAACAACACCATCTTTGATCGTATGAATGATTCCCTGTGTACGATACATTTTCTCAGTCTCTTTATCCATATTGATAGCACCAAAAGGATAAAGATAGCGAAAATTTTCTGCGGGGCTTCCATCTACGACTAGAATATCTGCTATATATCCTTTTTGAATCATACCAAGTTTTGGCTCTAAGATAGTCTGGGCACTATTATGAGTTGCACTTTGTAAGACCTCTAATGGGTGCATTCCTGATTCAAGGACTAGTTGAAGTTCACGAATATTTCCAAAACCTCCAGTCGACCACTGATAGTTATCATCAGTACCATAAGCAACTCGACCACCACGTTTATTGAACTCAAAAATTAAATCACCCCAAAGATCATACATATAATGCCAACGGTATTCATCGAGAGAAGACCAATTATACTGAAATGATGCATGCATATCAGGACTAGGCAAATGCATTTCCCATAATGCTTGATGAGTATATTTTTCATGCCAAGGTAATCCATGAGCTCGAATAATATCTCTATTTGCTTCATAAGTTGCTCTATTTGGTTGCATGGTCACACCATAGTGGACTAAAGAATCAGCGATATCATTTAGTAAACGATGACGTGTTTCTGGGTTTTCACCAGCTTCTATCCAAACTTGCGCTGCTTCTCTAAAACGAATATTCTCGTTAGACATATTGTAATCTACTGGATAATTCATCACTCCTCGATTTAAAGCTGATTCTGCATACCCATAATGGTGAACAATCATACTTACACCCAAGCGAGCTGCATCTAACGCATTTACCTGTGATGTAGATGATGGTTGAATATGAACTGCAGTAAGACCGCCAGCTTTCTCAATTGCTTTTGCAGCAGCACCAAAAATTGTTGGGTTCCAACAAAGATTATTTATATAAACTTGTCTAACACCATTTTTAATCATTTTCTTTGCTACTTTATCTGCATTGGCAGGATCCATTATAAATTCTTCATCAAAGTCAGTTTTGCTACCCCAGCCATAAAGTGGGAAAAGTCTTGGTGAAATGACTTCATTATCACGTTCAGCTTGCAATATACCCTGAACTCGACCTTCCTCAGCAGGTCCAATAGATGTTACGCCTGTAGCTAATTGAAGATAAAAAATATAATCTAAGGGAAGTGACTCATTTCTTAAATGCAAATGTAGATTTAACATTCCAGGCATAACAAATAAGTTGTCACCTTCAATTATACGGTCACCTTTCATTTTATCAGGTTTTTTTCGGTCGTGACGCTGTATTTTAGCAATGACGTTTCCAGTTACTAGAATATCAAAGGGACCATTGGCAGGACCACCGTGGCCTGGAATAACCATTGCATTCCTTATAACTAGTTTTTGATATGGCCCTTCTGCAAGATCTCCAAAATCAACCATTTTAGTTGGGTTTGGTTTATGCTCTACTTTCTCTAGCTGAGCAGATAAAAATGAGAACGTAACCATCAAAAAAGTGATTAATCGATGTAATTTCATGATTTCCTCCTTCAAATTACATTAAGAGGATATGCATTGAATGGCCGAAAGAGCAACAAATAGTTATAATTAAAAATAATCTAATATTGTAAAGATTAAAGCCGTGATCCATACTGCTGTAGAGATCAAAGCAAAGAGACTACGACCTATCTTTGTTTTTGGCAGTGTTTTTGCATACTGATTAGTTTTGAATGATATTAATATATCAATCATTGGTATGCTGCTAATGATTAAGAATAATAGACTAGTCTTCATAAACATAATTTAGGTTTGAAATCTTATTCGATTTAACAGCATTTTTCATATAAATATTATTAATATCACAACTAATAATTCAATTGTTCTCGACTAGTTAAAGAAAGAATTAAATATGAAACCACAATGGACAGGTATTTACCCAGCCTTAACAACAAAATTTACTGATGATTTTAAAGTTGATATCCCCTCATGCCTTAAAAATGTTGATGCTCAAATTAATTCAGGTGTTCATGGTTGTGTTATTGCAGGTAGTTTAGGAGAAGCAAGTACACTCACACAAGATGAAAAAATTTTTTTATTAAAAGAAATATCAAATCATGTAAATGGTAGAATTCCTGTTCTGATGAACATTGCAGAGCAGTCAACAGCAGAAGCTGTAAAAGCTGCGCAAAATGCTCAGGAGACAGGTGCAGATGGTTTAATGATGTTACCTCCAATGAGGTATGTTTCAGATGATAGAGAAACAATTGAGTTCTATAAATCCGTTGCAAGTGCATGTGATTTGCCAATTATGACCTACAATAATCCTCATGATTATAAAATTGAGATTACGATTCCAATGTTTGAAGAATTATTAAAAATTAAAAATATTCAAGCGACAAAAGAATCTACAAGAGATGTAACTAATGTAACGAGAATGCGTAATGCTTTTGGGGATGATATCAAAATTTTATGTGGTGTTGATACATTAGCTATGGAAGAACTAGTACTTGGTGCAGATGGTTGGGTGGCAGGATTAGTAGATGCTTTTCCTCGTGAGACTGTGGTTATTTATGAATTGATAAAACAAAATAGAATTTTGGAGGCAACTAAAATATATCGATGGTTTATGCCTTTACTTGAATTAGATATTCATCCAAAGTTAGTTCAGAATATTAAACTGGCTGAAGTTGCAACTGGAATTGGAACAGAGCATGTACGTCCACCAAGATTGCCTTTAATAGGTGATGAAAGAGCATATGTTAAAAGTGTTATAGATAAGGCGCTTGCTAATCGCCCTAATATGCCAAATATATAGAATGGAATTTAAATGATTGAAAAAAATATTATCGGATTTTCAGTAAGTAGTGAAGGAGAGACCTTTACTCAAGGTTTTAATCCAGAGACAAATAAACCGCTTCCTGGAGATTTTAGTAATGCAAATTTTGAAGAAGTTGGTTTAGCAGTTCATAAAGCTTCTGAAGCTTTTGACATCTATAGAAAAATATCGGGTAAACAAAAATCGATTTTTTTGAATGCAATAGCTGATGAGATTGAAAATATTGGCGAATTATTAATTGATAGATGCTGTGCAGAATCTGGCCTCCCTAAGGCTCGTATAATGGGCGAAAAAGGAAGAACTATTGGACAATTAAGAATGTTTGCCAATTTTATAGAAGAAGGATCATGGTTAGAAGCTTCAATTGAAATTGCTGACATGGACCGTGAGCCAATTCCTAAACCAGATATTAGAAAGATGCTTATTCCAATGGGCCCCGTTGTTGTGTTTGCTGCAAGTAATTTCCCATTAGCATTCTCAACTGCTGGAGGAGACACAGCTTCAGCTCTAGCAGGAGGAAATCCAGTTATAGTCAAGGCTCATAGTGCGCATCCTGGTACTAGTGCTTTAATTGGTTCAGCTATTATCAAAGCAGCCAAAAGAACTGGTATGCCAGATGGTGTATTTTCATTATTACATGGCTCTGGAAAAGTGGTGGGTCAGGCTCTAATTAATAATCCTGGCGTAAAAGCAGCTGGTTTTACCGGCTCTCAATTAGCTGGCCGTATATTATTTGATTTAGCTAATAAAAGAAAAGAGCCTATTCCTTTCTTCGCTGAAATGGGAAGTGTTAACCCAGTTTTATTATTACCAAGTGCTTTAAATACTAAAACTGCAAAAATATTATCAACTTCTATCACAATGGGATCGGGACAATTTTGTACTAAACCAGGTCTTTTAATAGCGATTGAAAGTGATTCTCTTGAAGAATTCATTAATGATTTGTCTAATGAATTAGAAAAAATAAAACCAAGTTTGATGTTAACTAAAAGAATCTGTAAAACATATTATAAAGATGTCGATTTATCTTTATCAAATCAAAATGTTAAGGTAGAATCTAAACTTCAGGAAAAAAATGATTCAAATATTGCAAACTCAATGTTTGTATCTATTTCTGGAGAATCTTTTATAAAAAATTCTAAGCTAGCAGAAGAAATTTTTGGTCCATATTGTATTTTAGTTAAGTGTAAGAATAAAGATGAATTAAATGACATTCTTTCAACTTTAGATGGTCAGTTGACAGGAACTGTATTTGGGGGAGAAGAAGAAATAGAAAGTTTCATTTTTTCAATTAATGAATTAGAAAAGAAAGTAGGTCGTTTAATTTTTAACGGTGTACCAACAGGTGTTGAAGTCTGTAATAGTATGCAACACGGTGGACCATACCCTGCGTCTTCAGATTCACGATTTACATCGGTTGGCACTATGGCGATTAAGCGCTTTACTCGTCCTGTAGCATTTCAATCTTGGCCTGATAGTCAATTACCTGATGAATTAAAAAATAATAACCCATTAAATATTTGGAGATTAATAAATGGGGATTTCACAAAGGATTAAATATGTCTAAGCATATTTTTGAATGTATTGACGCTCATACTTGTGGTAATCCTATACGATTGATTAAGTCGGGTGGACCAAAACTTGAAGGTAAAACAATGCTTGATAAGCGTGAGCATTTTATGTCAGAATATAATTGGATACTTCGCAGTTTAATGTTTGAACCTAGAGGTCATGATATTATGTCTGGGAGTTTTTTATATGAACCAAGTAGTGATGAATTTGATATAGGAATTTTATTTATTGAAACAAGTGGTTGTTTACCTATGTGTGGCCATGGCACAATTGGGACGGTCACAATGATGATTGAAGAAGGATTAGTTAAACCAAAGACAGAAGGTGTTGTTGTTTTAGAAACTCCAGCTGGAAGAGTCGATGCTTATTATACACTAAAAGGCGATAAAGTTTCTTCAGTTAAGATCATTAATATTCCTTCTTTTCTCTATGCCTCAAATTTAGAAATTAAATCTTCTCAGCTAGGTAAGATTAAGATTGATGTATCCTACGGCGGAAATTTTTATGCTATAGTAGATATGCAAAAAAACTTTCCAGGGATTGATTCTTTTACTGCTGGAGATCTTGGAGCTTTCAGTCGCGAACTTCGTATTAAAATTAATGAGCAATATAAATTTGTACACCCTGAAGATTCTCGAATAAATAAATGTATTCATGTATTATGGAGTGGAAAGCCTACGAAGCCTGAATCAACAGCTAGAAATGCAGTTTTTTATGGAGAAAAAGCAATAGACCGATCTCCTTGTGGTACAGGAACTTCTGCTCGAATGGCTCAATGGTACACTCAAAATAGAATGAATAAAGATGAGACATTTATTCATGAGAGTATAATTGGTAGTCAATTTACAGGGCGGATTGAAAAAGTTGTTAAAGTAGCGGAATATGATGCTATTATTCCAAGTATTGAAGGTTGGGCTAAGATTTATGGTTATAATAAAATTATTGTTGATAGTGATGATGATCCTTATGCTCATGGGTTTCAGGTAATTTAACGTTGCCTCGTTCTGATATAGTCATTATTGGTGGTGGAGCAATAGGTCTTTCAACAGCTTATTATCTTAATCTTAAAGGATTTGATGTAACAATTATTGATAGTAATACACCTGACCAATATGCCTCTTGTTCATGGGGAAGTTCAGGAATGATTGTACCAAGTCACATTGTTCCTTTAGCAGCCCCAGGTGTTGTTAAACAAGGTTTAAAATGGCTCTTAGATCCAGAAAGCCCATTTTCAATAGAATTTAAACCATCTATTGAAATGATATCATGGCTTTTAAAATTTTGTAAAGCAGCAAATAAGAATCATGTTAAAGAAGCAGCAGATTTACTCAGAAATCTAAGTATGCATAGTAGGTCTCTTTATAAAGAATTAGATCAAAAAATGGACTTTGGATTTGAGACTAAAGGTATATTAATGTTATGCAAAGGTGAAAAAGCACTTGAGGAAGAAGTAGCAGTTTCAGATATGGCTCAAGAAATTGGAATGAAAACAAAAAATTTAAATCCATCAGAGGTAAGTAATCTTGAAACAGGAATGAGAACAACAATAGCAGGTGGGGTTTATTATCCTTCAGATGCTCATATCAACCCTGGATTATATTTATCTTCAATGAAAAAATATCTTTTAGAATCGAATGTAAAAATTATCCATGAAACTAATGTTGAAGTAATAAATGTAGATCAAGGAAAAATTAGTTCAATTATGACAAAGCATGATACTTGGGAAGCTAAGAACTTTGTTTTATGTGCTGGATCTTTTTCTTCAAACCTAGTAAAGCAAATTAACCTTAAGATGCCATTAATGGGTGGTAAAGGGTATAGTATTAGTATAGAAAACTCACCAAAAAAGCCTGCATTACCTGCAATACTTGTAGAGGCAAGAATTGCTTCTACACCTTTGGGAAAAACATGGCGTTTTGGTGGAACTATGACTGTGACACATGGGACAACTGATGTAAATAAAAGAAAATTAAATGCCATGATACGTAATGTGAAAGATTATTACCCTGAATATAATTTATCATGGGCAGAATCTCTTCAGCCTTGGGTTGGTCTTAGACCTTTATCTGCTGATGGTCTACCTTATATTGGATCATTTGAAAAATATTCTAATTTAATTGCTGCTACGGGTCATGCAATGTTGGGCGTAAGCTTAGCACCAGTAACAGGTTATCTAGTCTCAAAAATTATTTCAAAAGAAAGTTCAGAGTATGATATGAAATTACTATCTCCTGATCGTTTTTAAAGCTATAATAGTTCAAAAAAGATAAATAATGGCTTTATCATTTAAAAATAAACTTAAGTACAATTTATACTTATGGTATTTTGGCTTAACTAAAGTAAGACTAATCCATTTTATTAGACCTAAAATAATAGATGTTAATAAAGATGGTGTAACTTTATTTATGCCATTAGATCGTCGTACTCGTAATCATGTTCGCTCGATGTATATTGGAGCGATGGTGGTTGGTGTTGACCTAGTTACAGGTTTTACAGCAATGCTGAAAATTTTAGAATCTAAAAAAAATATTATTCTAATTTTTAAAGATCTTCAAGCTAATTTTCTTAAAAGAGCAGAAGGCGATGTCCATTATATTTGTAAAGAAGCTAAAGCAATTTCAGCAGCTGTTGAAGAAACAATTAAGACTGGAGAAAGAGTTAATATTGCAGTGCCAGTAATTGCTACAGTTCCAGATAGTTTTGGAGAAGAACCAGTGGCAACTTTTACGATTACATTATCAATGAAAGAAAAATAGACTCTCAAACTGATGAAAGCATCAAATGCATATTTAATGCTTATTATTGCGGCTCTTTTTTGGAGTTTTGGTGGCCTATTTATTAAACTAGTCGATCTTGATCCAATAATTATTGCAGGTATAAGAAGCTTAGGGGCTGCAATAATATTTTTATTTTATATTAAAAAACCAAAATGGTATTGGGGAAAATATTTTATTGGCGGGATAATATCATATAGCTTAATGGTTATTCTTTACGTGGTATCTATTCGTTTAACAACTGCAGCAAATGCAATATTTTTACAATTCACAGCACCATTATGGGTTGTAATATTTGGTTATTTTATTTTAAAAGAGACAGTAACAAAATTTGATATTTTAGCTATGATATTAATTTTTTTAGGAATGGGATTATTTTTTATAGATGAATTATCATTCTACGGTTTTTGGGGAAATATAATGGCTTTAATATCAGGTGTATGTTTTGCTTTAGTTACTGTTCTCATTCGTAAAGAGAAGCCTTATGCATTTGAAATAGTTTTATTTGGTAATATAGTTACAGCTTTGATATGTTTCCCTTTTCTGTTGGATGGCTTTGCTAATTCATCTTCTATAGATTTATTAATTATTTTTGCTTTAGGTATTTTTCAACTTGGAATCCCTTACCTCCTCTACATAAAAGCACTTAAATATGTAAAGGCTCTTGATGCTATTTTAACAGGTATGATAGAGCCAGTTTTAAATCCTTTATGGGTTTTTTTATTTATAGGAGAGGTCATTGGTGAATGGGCATTTATTGGAGGCTCTATGGTTTTAATTGGCTCTTTGGGAAGAGCATACTTTAAGCAAAAAGTGAAGAAGTAAGATTTATGAAAGAAACTGTAGAAGAATATAATAAAATAAAAAGATTTGGTTTTATTCTAGTATTTGGTACTGATATGAAGGGTGATAAAGCAACAAATGTCAGACCAAAGTAAAATCTTTTGTTTTTAGAATAAACTCTCTAATTATAGGTGCTATTTTAATTGGTATTTTATGTCTAGCATCATATGTTTTTAAAAAGACAGGATTCTCTCTTTCTTTCAGTATAGAGTGTGATATAATACTTGCACTTACTGGAATAACCTCATCTTGATTGCCATGTAATAATAAAACTGGTGTATCTTTACTTTCTTTAGTTCCTTCTGATTTTATTTTTTCTTTAAATTTAATGAAACCAGCAATCGGTATTATACCTCCAATAGCATAAGGTAGCCTTAAAGCAAATTCCAATGCAAGACATGCCCCTTGTGAAAAACCAACGAGATATATATCTTTATTAGAAAACCCATATGAGATAATCTTAGTTATTAGGTCTGTTAAGCCAGATATAGTTTTTTCATATTCCCAACCTGTTTTATCTGAACCATGGAACCAAGTAAAACCACTTCCTGACTCAGATTCATATGGAGCTCTAGGAAAATACCACTGTGCATCATCTATTTTTACTATTTTTGCAACATGCTCAAATACAAATTCATCACCTTTCCAACCATGCAATCCAATAATGACTTTATTGGGTTGGTCATTATCAGAAAAAGTTCGTGTAATAAGTTCAAATTTCACAACAACATTCATCCAATATCGTTACGGAGCTTAAAATAAGATCTTCTTGAAAAATATTTCCTTGAATACAGGTACCAACACTTATTCCATTTATTTTGACTAGGCCTTCATATTTAATTAAATCATTTTGACTAACTTTAATTATTGTTGAACCATTGAACGGGTTACCACAGTTATCACATTTTGAACCCTTTTCACATGAAAAAAAGATAAATGATAGAATGAAAATAAATGAAAGTGATTTCAACTTATTCCTCAAAATTTGCTTCTGCAGTTAATATCCATTTAGAATTACCTGGCGTTCTACTTGGATCTAATCTGTAGAGCTTACCAGTTGAAGTATCAAGCATATAGTGCCAGTGAGTTCTTTCAATTTGAAAAGATTGAAGCTGATACCTTCCAGCTGCTTTATCTTTTCCAAGTTGATCTTGCACATAAGTATCTAGCTCTTCCATAATAGTCACTAAACTATCATCTTTAGCCTGTGTAGCACCGATGAAAGTAATTACCATCGTTGTAATTAACGTTCCGGTTAAGATGCCACTAATATATCCTTTCATTATAGACTCCTTATCTATTAACTAATTTTACGGTTAGCTTCATAATCATCCATTCGCTTAATAAAGTCATCCTCATCCTCTGCTTGAAGCAATGGACTTAAAGAAATATTTTCACCTAGAGAGATACACATTTTAGGTCCATAATCATGTCCTGGATAAATTATGGTTTCGCTCGGCAGATTTAATATTATATCATAGATTGATTTATATAAATCTTTAGTATTACTACCATTGCTGATTGTACGACCGGTCCTTCCAACAAATAGCGTATCCCCTGTAAATAAAATTCCATCTAAAAGATAACATACTGAATCATTATAATGTCCTGGTGTATATAAGATTTCAAGACTTAATTGACCCACTGATACAATATCTCCATTCTTAATGAGTTTAATATAATTACACTTAATTTTATCTTTTGATTCTTTATAAACCATGGATACTAAATTTGGATATATATCAACATATTCATCTAGATAAGCTATATGGTCACCATGGGTATGTGTAATAAATAGTGCAATTAAACCTTTAGGTTTAATAAAAGGCTTGATCTTTTCAAGTGGTACTGAAGCATCTACGAGAAATTGATTTCCAGTACGCATACAAGTAACTAAATAAGTTAGGTTCTCATCATAACCACCTTTAAAAGATCGAATAGAATAATCTGTTTCAGCCATGCTAACTTAAATTTAAATCTCTTTTTGGAACAAAATTTAGTCTGTTATATTCAAATACCATATAATCAATTATTGGAGTCATTATGGAAACAAAACAAATTGGTACGTATCTTATCATTGCTGGTGCTGTGATATTGGTATTGAAATTTATTAATGCTATCATCGGTTTTATCTTAAGTGATTTTTTATTGGGTTTAGGAACTATTCTACTTATTGCTGGTGCAGTTCTTCTCTCTATGAAATTTATTAAAGAAAACAAAGAGGATGCTAAAGACTAGCTATTAAGATGAATTGATCAGTGAAAATTAGTACAACAGAATCAATTCCTCTGTATTAATTTCTGAAAATCGAGAAAATATTATGAGAGCAAGGCACTGATTAGTTACTAGTTTATGGAGAAGAATTAAAAATTGTCAAATTATAGGACACTATTATTTATTCTTTTCTGAATCCCAGTAATCATCTTCCATTAACATATTGAAATCTTTTTTCTGTTTCTCAAGTCTTTTAGTAAGGATTTCATATACTTCAACTTGTTGATCTGTTGGTTTAAAATCAGCTCCAAATCGAGTAAGGTCACTACCTAGTGCTGCTAAACGACCATAAATTTTATTAGGATTACGAAAGGCATCTTCTCTAGCACCTGTAAGTTTAACATCAAATAAATTACTTTCGATTTCATAAAGCTTAATATCCATATCTCGTGCAGCTTTCTCTCCTCTTATCAATGAATAATCATTTTGGAGTGAATAACGTAATTCTTCAATCTTATTTATTAGTCTAACATTATCATTTATACTTTCTCTTAGGCTAATTAAAAATTCAAATTGTGTTTTAATATCTCTTATTGTCCCAGCAGTATTTGGATCTTTTAAAATATTAAAAGTTTGTTTAAAACTTTCATTCTCAATTTGAAGAACTGCCCTATATTTGCCAGGAATTACTTTAGGTCCAAGTTTTCCTGCATTAACATCGAGGTCCCAAGTTCTAAGTGGTCGCCAACCATTATCATTATAGGTAACCCAATTAACGCCTAATGGATCAACACGAAGTTTCGGTGTAATTGTTTTTTCATAACGTAAATCCCACATTACGCGATTGACGCCTTTTGATATTTTGCGATGTTTAATTTGTCTAATTTCATTTCCATTTATATCTTGAATTGAAATAATAATATTTTTCATAGTTGTATCTGGTAAAAAGAAATCAATATTTGCACCATAAGCAGGATTTTGACCTCTAATCAAACTTGTACCATCATTTTTCATACTTTGTATATTTTGAAATCGATAAGCATCTTGAATTGGCATTAAAATAATATCTTTTTTATTTGATGATGCTAATTCTCTAAATGGACTTATGTCATCCAGTATATAGATTCCCCGCCCATAAGTTCCGACAACCATATCGTCAAAATGGTTTTGAAGACTTATCCAATAAACAGGAGCTGGTGGAAGATTGTTATTAATTTTTGACCAGTTATCACCATCATCAACTGATAAATACAAAGCATTATCAGTTCCAGCATAAAGTATACCTGACATTTTATTATCTTCTCTTACAACATGAACAAAACTAGAATATGATTTTGGTATATTTTCAGATATAAGCTTCCATGTTTTACCATAGTCTTTAGTTTTATAAATATAAGGATCAAAATTTCCCATCTGATGAAAATCAACACTAATATATGCTGATTTTTCATCATGTTGAGAGGCTTCAATATTCGAAATAGTTCCCCAAGGAGGCATTTCAATATTACTAGTCAGGTTATCCCAACTACGACCACCATTTTTTGAAATATGTAGTTGACCATCATTACTTCCTACCCATATTAATCCTTGTTTTAGTGGTGATTCAGTAATTGCAAAAAGTACGGAACCATCAAATGTCATTAAATTATCAATTGCAATTCCACCTGAACTTTTTTGATGACTTTTTAAATTTAATGTAAGGTCAGGTGAGATTACTTCCCAACTTTGACCTAAATCAGAAGATCGATGAACATATTGACTGCCAACATAAACATTATGTTTTTTATATTTTGATACATGTATTGGGAATGTCCAATGCCATCTATACCTAAGATCTTTTGGTTCCCAGCCATATGAGGCTTCTGGCCAAACACGAACATTCCTTGCATGGCCAGTTCTAACATCATAAACTTCTAAACCACCATCGTAACAACCTGACCAAATAATATTATTATCATTTGGATCTGGAATGCCAAAACCAGATTCGCAACCACCAAAAGCACGCCAATGACCAAGGTTTATACCATTCTCTAGGCTATTACTTGGTCCTCTATATGAATAGCCGTCTTGACGATTACCATATACATTGTATGGAATTTGATCATCAACATGAGCATGATACATTTGGGCAATTGGTAATACAACTCGTTTATATGTACTACCATCATTTGTGATTGAGGCACATCCGTCATGTGCGACCATTATTCTATTACCATCTTCAGGATCTATCCAAATATCATGATTGTCTCCTCCTGCGCGATAACCTGATTTAATTGTCTTACCACCATCTTCAGAAACACTAAATTGCACATTTAACACATATATTTTTTCTGGGTTATCTGGAGCTACTGCCATTCGCATATAATATGGTGCTCGTTCAGCTAAGGTATGATTCCTTGAAACTAATCTCCATGATTTTCCGCTATTATCTGTACGATATAGTCCTGGGTGAGCTTCTTCGCAAAGCGCATACATAGTATTTGGATTGCTTTGTGAAATAGCAATAGCAATTTTTCCTACTGGCTTACCTTTACCACCTGGTAAACCGTTCTTATCCTGTCTTTCCCATGATTTACCGCCATCTCTTGTTATAAAAACTCCACCTGACTCACCACCACTATTTAAGCCCCAAGTATTAATGTTAATTTCCCACATACTTGCAATAAGAAAATTTGGATTATTACGATCAATTGCGATATCAATACCACCGGTGTTTTCATCAATGAATAAAACTTGTTCCCATGATTTTCCACCATCAACTGTTCTATAAATACCACGTTCTTTCTGTGGTCCATATGTATGACCTAATGCAGCAACATAAATAATATTGTCATTTTCAGGATGAATAACAATTCGTGCAATACGAGCAGTTTTTTCTAAACCCATATTTATCCAAGAATCACCACCATCAATTGATTTATATATTCCATCACCAATAGCATGTGCAGGTCTAATAACAAAAGTTTCACCTGTTCCAGCCCATAAAATTTTTGGATTGTTTTGTGAAATTGCCAAAGCGCTTACTGATGAAACATTTTGGTCGTCAAAAATAGGCTCCCACGAAATTCCATTATTTTTTGTTCTAAATAACCCACCAGATGCAGCACCAATATAATATGTGCTATGGTCAGATGAAACTCCTGTAACAGAAATAGCCCGATTACCATCAGGTCCAATAAATCTGAATTTCATATTTTTGTAAAGATTTGGATCAATGCTTTGCGCAAAAATCATTGAGTAGATAAATAATGATAAATAGAAGAGTCTATTCATTTCAACCTCCTTTTGAAAAGATAACAAGCTAAATATACGTTAAAGGTTTTTATGGAAGTTAAAATTTGTACCCCGAACAGGATTCGAACCTGTGACCTACGCATTAGAAGTGCGTTGCTCTATCCAGCTGAGCTACCGGGGCAAATAACGTTACTAAAGCGAGGTGAAATTAAGTTAATAAATAATGAGAGAATAACTCAAAAATGAACTTTTTTTGTCGTCAATCTCTCCTCGAGAAAATTCTTGCTTTTTACACCCCTTAAACCGTACACTTACTCTATAGAACTAACATTTAGTACAAAATAACCTACTAAAGGAGGTCATAATTATGGCTGAAGTTGTAAAAACAACTGGAGTTTCGAAAGAATCCGGTTACCTATATTACCTAGGAAAAGATGGTAATGTATGGCGTTCAAAAATGGCCCGCGCTGGAAAAGGTGGCGGTAATGCAGAAAAAGTAGCTGATGCAGGTGTTAAACGTGAATCAGGTTACCTGTATTTCATTGATAAAGGTGGAAATGTTGCTCGTGCACCAATGGCCAGAGGTCGAAAATAATATTTCAAACCCTCGACAAAAAAGCCTTCGCTTGCGAGGGCTTTTTTGTTTCTATATCTATTTATTCAATTATATAACTTTATCGTTTATTGATATTAAATTTCTTATCTAATCAACTTAATTTTTGAATGAAAAACTATCAATTAGATTAGTTTCTTTGTTAAGGAAACAGTTAATGAAAAAAATTGTATTTACAATAGGATTTACATTTGTATTATTAGTTGGACAGCAGTCAGAACTAAAAAATGTTTCAGTGCTTCCATATACTAAAAAACGCGATCTTGTAAAGTACATGAAATCTGTCGTAGTTGCTGAATTAGGTGTGAAGTGTAGTTTTTGTCATAACTTATCTGATTATTCAAGTGATGAAAAAGGACATAAAAAAGTAGCTCGAGAAATGATGGCTATGACAATAAAGGCTAATAAGACGATGAAAGATTTAAATTTTCATGAGGTATCTTGTTGGGTTTGTCATAGAGGAAATAGTCATCCTCAACACCCACCAAAGAAAAAATAATAAATATGAAATTTTTTAAACATACGTTGATATTTCCACTTTGTTTTATAATCTCAAGTTGTATTTGGCGTAGTTCTCCTGAACCAACTTTACTACTCAATAATGATGAAAATAAAGAGGTCTTAGAAACGAAAGATCAGTTTCTTCATGATGTCACGGAGTCAAAACCATTAAAGCCTGTTTTTCAAGTAGAATCTTTACCGGAAGGGTGGACAGTTGACCGTCATCCAGTGGCGAAATGGGGCATGAGTTTACCAACTGTAATGTCTAATGTTTTAGATTCTGCTCAGTCAGTAGAATATTGGGAAGAGGTCATCGACCTTCCAACTAAATACAAACTACCTTTAAAGAGGTCAAAAGTTTTATTTCAAGTAATTACTCGTTTGACAATAGAAAATGTTGAGCTTCATTTTATAAATATAGATCATATTTATAGTTCAACTAATCATGAGCCTTCTCATTATATTATGAATGGTGTTGTAAGAACTGTTGAGTTAAAACCAACAGGTTTCCCCCAACTCATGGCTGAAGATGTAATTAAATATAAATTCTTAATGGAATATGGTACGCCAAATGAATTTAGTGATGGTTTTCATAACTATCAGAATGAGATAACTACTTTAAAAGTTAAAGAGATGGATAAAAGCCATGTTCAAATTCAAATGAATAGTATAGATGTAGATATAAAACTGCGTCAAGCTTTAGAAGATATGTATTCCGAAGAAGGGATCGAATATCAAAAGATGCTACTTCTAAGAGCGATTGATTTTTAATTTTTTATATATAAAATGAAACTTAAATACTTTTTTTTGACTTTACCAATCATTGGTATTTCTCAGAACTTAATTGTTTCTGAAATATCGCATAAAGGTAACTCTGTTACTAAAGATTATATTATAAAGAGAGAGATTCAACACCAAATTCAAATGCCATTAGATAGCACTATTGCATTTGAAGATAAAAATCGTCTCTTAAATCTAGGACTCTTTGCTGATGTTCAATGGAGAGCAATTCCTTTAGAAAACATGACTATTAGATTAGAATATCAAATTATAGAGAATAAGAAATTTTTTGGTGGAAGGTTTTTTGGTGGTCCTGCACCAGCATATGATGAAGAAACTGGTTGGTCTTATGGAGGAGGCGGGGTCTTGAAAAACTTTAGAGGAAGGAATGAAACAATTGGAGCTGGTCTCATACTCGGAGGCAGAAATACTTTTGGATTTTCTTATCAAAATCCATGGATAGCGGGTGATCATATTTCACTTGATGGAGATATGGCTAAATCTGATTTTAATCATCCCTATTTACCTTTTCGATTAAAAATAAATACGATTGAATTAAATATAGGTCGTTACTTTGGATATAACCGTAAGACATCGATTGGATTTGAAATAGAGGATTTAGATTTTATTTCAGATTCAGTTACAATTAATTATAAGTATTTTGCACCACAAGGATTTTTTATTTATGATACTAGAGATATCTATGCAAACCCAACAAAAGGGTTGTTAATCAAGCAGGCATTTACTGCTCGTATTGATTTAAATGGAAAAGCTCAAAATAATCTGACTTGGTTTCAGTCCTTTAGTGTTTATAAACGCTTGAGTGATTTAGGAAATCAAAAACCATGGATTTTAGCTATTGGTGCTAAATCTCAAATTAATTTTGGTATTAAAGATCAACAATTTCTTTCCGCAATGGGTGAGTCTGGCTCTGTTAGGGGATGGCACTATCCAAATTCAATAAATTATCAAGATCCTAAACAACTATACCGTTTTGGGTTTCATAATTTAAAATCATCAATTGAACTTAGAAAAGTACTTATACCAAGGTTCCCTATGATGAATTTATATGAGTTTGGATTAACTAGTGCCTTATTTATTGATTATGGTCTCACTACTCAAAATGATTTTAAAGACCTCTTTAAGATGAATGCAGTTTTAGGGACTGGGATTAGTTTGCAATTACAGATGCCTTTTGTTTCTGTTTTAAGACTTGATTATGGATATGGCTATTACAGGGGTAAACAACTAGATAAAGCATTTCATTTGGCTGCAGTTCACCAGATATAAGTTATTTTTTTCTAAAAATCATTGCTTTTTCAAAGCGATTCTCTTCACCGCTCCTTAGTCTTTGAATATTGCTTCTATGAGTAAAGGTAATAAACCATGGTATCAATAAGCTAAAGACCATAAGTGAAAGTGCAGCTGGATTTGCACCAAAAAAGGGAGGTAATAGAAAAAGAAAAATAGGTAAAGAGACAGCAGCTAAAATAGAAGCTAATGAGACATATCCGGTAAGCATAACAGTTATTACAGCTATTGCTAAACAAAATGGAAACGCTGTTGGAAATAGAGCAATAAGCATACCTCCGATTGTCCCTACTCCTTTACCTCCTTTAAATCCTGCAAAAATAGTATAAGTATGCCCTAGTACAGCGGAGAAGCCACATAATATTTGAAGAACCCCTAAGTCTGGGATAATTTGAGCGTAGTAAAATGCAGGTGCAAAAATAGCAGCTGGTAGCCACCCTTTAAAGACATCAATAATAACTACAATTAAAGCAGGCTTCCACCCTAAGACTCTAAAAACATTAGTGCCGCCCGCATTACCACTGCCATGTTCTCTAATATCTATATTTTTAGTTATTCGACCAATGATTATACTGGTTGGAGTAGAACCAGTTAGGTAGGAAATTATTATTAAAATAATTAAATAGACTAATTCATTCATTTATTTAAATCATCATTTAAAATTTGAATTGCAAAACATAAAACTTTAGGTCCAGTGTGAACACTGAGAGCAGGCCCAACATCAGTAACGATTACATTATTTACTCCAAACTTATTAATTAGATCTTTCATCCAATTTTCTACAAAAATATCCATTTGAGCATGGGAGATTCCAACTCTAATATTTTTATTTTGTGGTATTTTGCTTTCAACAAATTTTCGAAATTTATTTGCTTTATTATTATTACCAAATGAAAGACCAACTGGTTTTAAGCCTTCTTTTTTAAAAGCTAAATAAGGGTTTATTTTAAAAAAGTTAGCAATCTTTTTAACAGTAGGTGAGATTCGGCCACCTTTTACAATGTTGTCTAGTGAATTTAATCCTATATAAAGTTGAGTATTTTCAATCGCTTGTTTTGCAATTATCTTTACTTCATCAATACTTTTACCTTTATTTATAGCTTCTGCAGTTCTCATTGCAATTAATCCTGTTCCAATAGTACCACTAAATGAGTCTAAAATATTAACTGGAAAAGTTGACAAAGATTTTGCGGCAGTAATGGCAGATTGATATGTTCCACTTAATGCTTCTGGAAGATGAATTGAAATTATTGAATCATAATGACTAGACAGAAACTGATATTGTCTTCGAAAATCACCAGGTGAAGGTTGTGAAGTTTGTGGATGATTTTTATTTGTTTTTAGCTCTTTCCAGAATTCATCTGAAGTTAATGAAACTTTATCTACATAGTGTGTATTGCCAAAGTTTAGTCTTACAGGAATAACATGAATATTCATGTTATCTATTACTTTTTCTGGTAAATCACACCCTGAATCAACAATTATTGCTATTGAGGAATGAGTTGAATGAGCATCTGATTGTTGTTTGATCATATCATCAGTTTTTTCACCCTGAATCGAACCATATTCTTTACATAGAGTAAAAACTTTATGAGGATCATCAGAATGAATGTGAACTTTTGCTTTAACTTTTGTACCTGCTAAAACTATACTATCACCAAGATCCATTAGTCGTTCTTGAAGTAGACGTCTAGGAATATTTTCACCTAAAATAATACATTCGGTACAGTATTGATATTTTTCATTAGTGATTGTTTTCACTTCTTCAAGAGCTTCAATAACAGTTAGCTCAGTTTCAGTTATTGATCCAGATTCAATAAATTCTTGAATTCCAGAAAGCATATCAACAAACCCTTGTGCACCAGCATCTAACACACCGGCCTTTGCTAAGACTTCTAATTGTTTAGGTGTGTCTTCAAGCGCTTTTTGTGCATTAATCAAACCACTTGAAAGCATTGTTGAAAAATCATTCGATTTTTCACTTAAACTCTCTAGGGACTCACTCCAACTTCTAATTACAGATAATATTGTACCTTCTCGTGGCTTTATAAGTGCATCATATGAATAATCTTTTGCATGAGATATTGCTTGAGAAAATTCTTTAGTATTAATTTTTTTAACATCTTTGATTCCATCTGCAAAGCCCACAAAAAACTGTGCAAGAATTGCACCAGAGTTTCCTCGTGCTCCATCTAGGGCACTATCAGCAATTGCCATACTCATTTTTTTTATATCTGAATAAGCATTATTTTGAATACCTTCTTCAATTGAAGTAAGAGTGTATGCCATATTAGTTCCTGTGTCCCCATCAGGTACAGGAAAAACATTAATCTTATTTAAATATTCTTGTCTAGAAACAACTCTACGCAGCCCAGCTGCAATAGATTTATATAGTCTAATGCCATCAATATATTCAATTGCCATTTATTTAGAGCCTTTACTAGGTAAATTTTTACTTAAAGATATACCAGGGTCTAAAATTCCTCCAGAAATGATTGATTTTAAGCCATCTTCTACAGAAATATCTGGATGAATAGCATCTTTTGTTGGTATAATAATAAATACACCAGAAGTTGGATTAGGAGTCGTGGGAACAAATACATGATAGAATGATTCACCATTATCATTATTTGATTGGTTTGTAACAAAACACATTGTCCATAATCCTTGTCTTGGATATTGGATTAAAATAACTTGTTCAAAAGATTTAACTGTAGAACCAGAGAAGGCACTAGTTATTTGTTTAATTGTATTATAAATAGTGTTCACAATAGGTAGTTTGTCTAATATTTGCTCGCCCCAATTAAATAATGTTCTTCCAAGAACATTTGTAATGAAAAGACCAAGAAAAAAAATAAAAACTAATGTTAGAATAATTCCTAGTCCTGGAATCTCTATATCAGATTGTTTAAGGATTGGCGCAGCTAAACCATCGAGAAATGTAAATAAAAATTTTAAAATCCAAAATGTGACGGCTATAGGTACTATTGCTAGTAAACCTGCAAAAAGACGTCTTTTAATTGATTGCCACATTTTTTAAACCTTTATTTTTAGAAATAATTTTCATTAATTAATAAACAATACCTTCTAGGTTTAAAAGAAAGTTTTTTATATTTAATCCACCACCATAACCACCTAATTTTCCTCCACTAGCTAATACTCGATGACATGGTATTATAATTGGAATTGGGTTATTAGCATTGGCTGAACCTGAAGCTCTAATAGCTTTAGGGTTTCCAGCAATCATTGCAATTTCTTTGTATGTTCGGTATTCACCATATGGTATTGATTTTACAGCCATTAAAGCTTTATAGTAAAACGGTGGCATCCTTAAATCAAGTTTAATATTAAAGAATTTACGATAACCCGCAAAATATTCATTCAATTGATGGGTGGTATTTGACAATGATTGATCATCTCGAAATAATCTTTCTTTTTTTTTAAATTTATTAAAAAGAATGGATTCAAATTGATTTATTTGATGTTCAAAAATGATATTATTCAATCCTTCACTAGATTGAGACAATAATAATTTTCCAATAGGAGAATTAATAATTGTATATTTAATCATAAAAGAATTTACAATGAAAAAGATAAGTCAGTATTTAGTCTAAGAAAATTAATTAATTTTTTGATTTATAATTTATTAGAAAACCACCAAAAATAATTAAAGCTGCACCAAATAATGAAATTAATGATAAAGTTTCATTTAGAAAAACCCATCCTGCTATAATTGCAATAATGGGTGGGAAAAAAGCTACATAGCTTAATTGACTCGCAGGTAAGTGGTTTAGTAGCCAAATATATATTCCCCACGTCACTACTGTACCTGGAATAGCTAAGAATAATAAAGATGGAATATTATTTGAATTAATTTGAGAAAAACTACTTTTATCAAAAATAATAGCCATTAATAAAATAATTAATCCTGCAAAACTTAATCCTACTGCGTTTAAATGTATAGGATCAACCTTAATACGTTGTTTTTTTATATATATTGTTGGCCAAGAGCCAATAACGACAGCAAGTAGAATAGCAAATATTCCTAAAAATACCTTTTCTCCTCCAAATGAATTACCATTATAAAGCAGAAGAATTGTACCAATAAAGCCAATAATCATACTTAATATCTTTTTTCTATTAAGTTTATCATCTGTTAAAAAAAAATGAGCCATTAAGGCTATAGTAATAGGTGATAAACTATATAAAATAGAACCTAGGTTTGAATATATATATTGAGCACCCCAATAAGTTAGATAGTAACAAAGAGTATAATTAAATAAAGTATAAACTATATATATAGATTGAATTTCAGGATTAAACTTTACCTTATTCTTCTTAAAAAAGTAAATTAACCAAAATATAATGCCTGCAATAATAAAACGTAAAGATAATCCCCAAAGAATAGGCATTTGGGTTACATTTATCTTTAAAAAAAGCCATGTAATTCCCCAGCAAAAACTAATTATAGTGTAAAGGGCTATAATTTTTAAAGTCATAAAAAATCTCTGAATATTAAATTATAAAATCATCTTTACTTGTAGTCATATATATAATCATATAAGTTTGCCCTCAATTTAACTGAAAGAAATAATGATAGATGTAAAAAATTTAATTAAAGACTTTACGCTAAATAAAAAGCAACGAAAAGAGATGGGGGATAAATATAAAAACACTAAAGTCCTTCGTGCTGTTAATGATGTGAGCTTTGAATGCAAGCCAGGACGAGTTTACGGTCTACTTGGTCCAAATGGAGCTGGAAAAACAACAACTCTTAGAATGATAGCTACAATGCTTAAACCTACTTCTGGCTCTATTACAGTTGCAGGTTATGATTCTGTAAGTAAAGGGCAAGAAGTAAGAAGTCAAATAGGTTTTATGACCGGTCAAACAGCTCTTTATGATCGTTTAACACCAGTTGAAATGGCTAAATATATTGCAGATCTTCATGGAATGGATAATAAAACATTTAAAAAACGTAAAGAGCATCTTTTTAATATTTTAGATATGAACAGTTTTGCTGATAGAAGAATTGCTAGACTAAGCACAGGGATGAAACAAAAAACATCTATTGCTAGAACTATCATTCATGATCCGCAAGTAATGGTATTTGATGAACCAACTTCTGGCTTGGATGTGATGACTTCTAGAGCGATTGTTGATCTTATTAGATCTTGTAAAGAAGAAGGGAAAACTGTTATTTTTTCAACACATCGAATGGGTGAGGTTAATCAACTATGTGATGATATAGCAATTATATATAAAGGGAAATTATTTTATAATAGTACCCTTGATCAATTTAAGTCGGAAATGACGAAATCAACTTTTGAAGAAGAATTTATTTATAGGGTGGGGGAAGAATAGTATGAAATTTTTAATTATTGCTAAGAAAGAGATTATTGATATAACTCGTGATAAGCGAACAATGTTAATGATGATAGCCTTTCCTCTTCTTTTGATGCCTGTCTTAATTGGTACAATGATGAAGATCACAACTTCACAGGCTGAAAAAGCATCAGAGAAAGAAATAAAGATAGCCTTTGTTGGACAGAAGTATGCACCAAATCTATTCGACGCATTTTCTAACTTAGATAAGTTGATTATTTTGGATCAAATTCCAATAGATAGTGTGGAGTCATATATTCAATCTGAATATTTAGATGCAGCAATTAATATTGATTCTAGCTATCAATCTAATATAAATAATAATTCTCAGGCCCAAATTAGTATTGTTTATAAAGGTACAGACTCCTTTGGCACTGCGAAAGAACGAATACAAATGGTTCTTGAACAATTTGAAAGAAGTATCATTGAAATTCGAATGAATAAATTGAATTTAAAACCCAACGTCGTTAATGCATATAATGTTGAATTTAAGGATGTTGCATCTAAGCAAGAGAGATTTGGAAAGTTAGCAGGCGGTTGGTTGCCTTATGTGTTTATTTTATTTGGATTTATGGGTGCTATGTACCCTGCTTTAGACCTTGGCTCAGGTGAAAAGGAAAGAGGTACACTTGAGACAATTCTTTCATCACCAGCAAGTAGATTTGACATAGTCTTAGGTAAGTTTATTGTAATTATGTCTGCAGCTTTTTTAACAGCTTTTTTAGCACTAGCTGGTATTCTAATTGGTATTCAGCAAATATCAGTAATTCCTGCAGCTTTTTTAACTTTAGTAAATGAAATTTTTACAGTAAAAACAATTGCTTTAATAATGACATTGGTATTGCCTGTATCAGCTTTTTTTAGCGCAGCACTCCTTGGACTATCTATTTATGCAAAATCATTTAAAGAAGCCCAGAGTATTGTGGCTCCATTAAATATTGTAATAATTTTCCCAGCTGTAATAGGAACATTGCCAGGTATAGAATTAAATATGATCACATCATTAATACCAATATTAAATGTTTCTCTTGCATCAAAGGATATTATTGCTGGAGTAATAAATCCTATATATATGACAGAAGTGTATCTTTCACTTTTTGGATTTGCAGCTTTGGCATTATACTGGTGTGTAAGATCTTTTAATAAGGAAAGTACTATATTTAGAAATTGATCAACATAAGATTTTTAATGAATAAAAAAAGGCCCTAAAATTTTTTAGGGCCTTTTTTGTTAATTTATATATTTATAAAAATATTATTTAATAGAATTCTCATGTAATTGAATTACAATCGGGCTTGCAATATAAACTGAAGAATATGTTCCAACAATCACACCAATTATCATAGCTAAAGCAAAGTTGTGAATTACTTCTCCTCCAAAAACCCATAAAATAAAAACAACTAGAAAAGTTGTAAGTGAAGTAACAATTGTTCTTGAAAGTGACTCATTGACACTTCGATTTACAATAGTATCATAAGCTTCTTTTTTGGATGCTTTTATATTTTCTCGAATACGATCAAATATAACAATAGTATCATTCAATGAGTAACCAACTATAGTTAGGAATGCGGCAATAATTGGAAGACTGATTTCATATCCTAATAATGAAAATAAACCTAATGTAACAAATACATCATGACTTAAAGCTGCGATAGCTCCTAAGGCAAATCTAAATTCAAAACGAATTGAAATATACAAGAGGATCAATCCTAAAGAAGAAATAATTGCCATAATAGCTTTACCGCTTAATTCTGAACCTATTTTAGGACTAACGGTTCCCTTACCAAGAATGAAATTTGATTTATCTTCAGGAACCATTTCTGGGAATGAGTTATAAAGATGATCAACTATTTTTTGGGCAAAATTTTGTGGTGCATCATCAATATGGGGAACACGTATTAAAACAGCTCCAGGGTCACCAAAATACTTTATTTCTTCTCTGCTGAAATCAAAGCTTTGTCCATCAACATTTAGTTTACCCATAGCTGAGCGTACAGCTAGGATGTCCATATCTTTAGTATACTGGACAGAAACTAAAGTACCCCCTTTGAAGTCGATACTTAGCTTTGGGCCACCATTTACTAATAGTGAGATTAAACCAGAAAGTATAACTACTGTTGATATTAAAAATGCAAGCTTTCGCTGGCCCATAAAATCTATATTTGTATCTTTAATAATTCTCATATGCTCAACTTATTTAAGTTTTTACGATCTGTAAAAGAGTTAAAAATTGTTCGTGTAACAAAGATAGCAGTAAACATCGATATTAAAATTCCCCAGAATAACACTGTTGCAAAACCTTTAATTGGTCCAGTTCCAAACTGCCAAAGAACTAAAGCTGCTATCAAAGTGGTAACATTAGCATCAATAATAGTTGTCAATGCTCGGTCATAACCGCCATCAACTGCTGCTCTCGGAGTTTTTCCTTTTCTTAGTTCTTCTCTAATTCTTTCAAAAATGATTACATTGGCATCAATTGACATCCCTACAGTTAATATTAAGCCGGCAATTCCAGGTAGTGTAAGTGTTGCTTGTAAAGAGGCTAATACAGCTAGTACTAGTACAATATTCCAAATTAATGCAAAGTCAGCTATAGTTCCTGCTGCTCTATAATAGATAAGCATAAATATTAATACAATCATGAGTCCAATAACGACTGATTGAGTTCCCTTTCTTACAGAATCTGCGCCAAGTGAGGGTCCCACAACACGTTCTTCAATAATATCTACAGGAGCTGGTAATGCGCCAGCGCGAAGAACAATAGCTATATCTTTTGCTTCATTAATATTTGCAAAGCCTTCAATTAATGTACCGCCTCCTGAAATTTTTTCGCGAATATTTGGAGCCATATGAACTTTATTATCTAAAACAATGGCAACTTTACGTCCTACATTTGAACCAGTTATAATTGACCATTTACGTGCACCATCTGAGTTCATTGATAAATTTACAATTGGTTGCCCAGCTGAGGTTGATCCTTGAGGACCTAGATTTGCTTTTGCCTCTTCAACAACTCCACCAGTTAGTTCTGCTTGATCTTCTAGTAGAAATAGTGAATAAACAGATTCAACATTACCATCTGCTGTAGGATAATCTTGAGCTTTATTGCTAAACATAAATATTCCACCAATAGCTGCAAGTTTTTCTTTAACTTCAGGAAGGTCCAACATCTTCCTCACAGAATATGAGTTTTTGACAGGAACACCAATTGAATTCCCTAGGTTACGTAACATACTTGAAAAAGGTTGCTCTGCAATAATATCTGAAGTGACTGAAGATGAATCAGGGTTACTTTCATCACTCGATTCACCAAAAAGTTCAGTGACCGATACAGTACCATCGTCTTTTGTAATTAAAGAATTATCTTCTATTTTTTGACTATTCTTAGCAATATTTGTAATCTCTTTATTGCCTAATAAAGCTTGGTCAATTTTTGCCATTATTTGATTGGTCGTTGTAATGTCTTTAACAATAAAAAATTCAAGTAAAGCGGTGCTCTCCAACAAAGATCTAGCCCGATCAGAATCTTGGACTCCTGCAAGCTCAACTATAATACGATGACTGCCTTGCTTTTGAATTGTTGGCTCTGCAACGCCAAATTGATCGATGCGGTTTTGAAGGATTTCTAGAACGCGATTAATTGCATCTTCTGACTCTTCACCTAGAGCCGTAAGTATAATATCATTACTTGAGCCATAATCGTAAAAGTAACGTGAAAGTTTCAAGCTTTCTTCATTTGAAACATTCGATAAAAGTGAAAAGAAATCAGCTTCAGGTGAGACTTTAAGTTGCTCTCGAATTGAGTTTAAAGCACTCTTTAATTTGTTGTCTTGATTAATTGCGAGGTTTTCTACTAACGTAGGAAGATCTACTTCAAGAACAATATACATTCCACCTTTTAAATCAAGTCCCTGTTTTATTGTTCTAGATTCTAAGATTTCAAGTTTACCTTCTTCTCGAAGTGTCTCTTTTTCAACTTCTGATAATCCTTGATATTGAATTGTAGGCCATATAGCCCATACTGCCCAAGTCAGGACTAGAGCGATAATTAAAAATCTAGGTGTAAGTTTACTATTCATTTATTTTAATATTTATGTGTTTAAAAAAGCTGGTGAATATACCCTTGGTAGATGAAGACAGCAAGAAACTAGAGCATAGTTTTAAATTACCTTTAATTTTTTTCCTATTTTAGTAAATGATTTTATAGCTTGATCAATTTCAACTTTTTTCATTCCTGCAGATATTTGAACCCGTATTCTTGCTTCTCCTTTTGGAACTACTGGAAAGAAGAAGCCGATTACGTAAATACCTTCATCTAATAACATTGATGCCATCTGCTGAGCCAGAACTGCATCATAAAGCATTATAGGGACAATAGGGTGGACCCCTTCTTTAATATCAAATCCAGCTGAAGTCATTTTAGATCTAAAGTAGATTGTATTATTTTCTAATTTATCGCGAAGATCAGTATTGGAAGAAAGAATTTCAAAGACTTTAATACTTGCAGCCACAATCGAAGGCGCAACAGTATTTGAAAATATATATGGTCTTGATCTTTGTCTTAGTAAGTCAATTATTTCTCTTCGGCCAGTAGTAAATCCTCCAGATGCACCTCCTAATGCTTTCCCAAGGGTAGATGTCCAAATATCAATTTTATTCATTACACCACAATATTCTGCAGAACCTCTTCCTGTTTTGCCAATGAATCCAGTGGCATGACTATCATCAACCATAACCATGGCATCATATGTTTTTGCAAGATCAGTTATTTTATCAAGTTTAGCAATAGATCCATCCATTGAAAAAACACCATCAGTAGCAATGAGTCTTATTCTAGAGTCTTTAGATTCTATAAGTTTTGATTCTAAATCGTTCATATCATTATTTTTATAGCGTAAACGTGTTGCTTTGCAAAGACGAATCCCATCAATAATTGAAGCATGGTTTAATGAGTCTGAAATAATAGCATCTTCTTTTCCTAATAATGTTTCAAACAAGCCACCATTAGCATCGAAGCATGAAGTATATAATATTGTATCATCCGTCCCAAAAAAATCTGAAATTTTTCTTTCTAATTTTTTGTGAATATCTTGAGTTCCACAAATGAATCTAACAGAAGCCATCCCAAATCCATTTTGATCTAAGGCTTTTTTTGCTACATTAATTATTTCATTATTATTTGCTAAGCCAAGATAATTATTAGCGCAAAAATTCAATACTTCGCCACCTTCTTCAGTATTTATATTAATGTCTTGTGATGTTGTAATTGTACGTTCTTTTTTATAAAGCCCATCTGAATGGATCTTTGAAAGTGTATCTAAATAAATTTGTTTTGAGTCTGACATTTTAATATTACCAATCAAGAACGATTTTTCCACACTGACCATTTTCCATTATTTCAAATGCTTTCTGAAAATCATCAACTGGTAATCGATGAGTTAATACATCAGAAATATCTAAACCACTTCTTAGCATTTGAGTCATTTTATACCATGTTTCATACATTTCACGACCATATATACCTTTTATATTTAAGCCTTTAAAAATAATTTCATCCCAATTAATTTGCGTTGATTCGGGAAGTAGTCCAAGGAGAGCAATATTGCCACCGTGATACATATGAGATAACATATCTTTAAATCCTGAAGGATTCCCTGATACCTCTAGTCCAATATCAAACCCATTAACTATATTTAGTTCAGAATAATAATCTTCAATATTTTCTTTTGAAATATTTACAGCTCTCGTTGCCCCAAGTTTTAGCGCTAGTTCAAGTCGATATTCATTTATATCTGTAATAACTATATTTCGAGCGCCAACAAATTTGCAAATAGCAACAGCCATAATTCCAATTGGTCCCGCACCCGTAATTAATACATCTTCACCAACCATTTCATATGAAAGTGCAGTATGGGTTGCATTACCAAAAGGATCAAAAAAAGCAGCTATTTCAGATGGTATATCCTTATGTATTGGCCAAACATTTAATTCTGGAATAACTAAAAATTCAGCAAAAGCACCCGGACGTTGAATTCCAACGCCTACTGTTTTATGGCAAATATGACGTTTGCCGGCTCTGCAATTTCGGCAATAGCCACAGGTTATATGGCCTTCACCTGATACTCTATCTCCTTCTTTGAAATGTGTGACACCTGGACCTATTTCTTCAATAATTCCACAAAATTCATGACCAGTCACCAGTGGAAGCTCTAATGTTCTCTGAGCCCAATCATTCCATTTATATATATGTAAATCTGTTCCACATAACGCTGTATGTGTAATTTTTATTTTAACATCATTTGTACCACAATTTGGCTCTGGAACATCCTCCAGCCAAATACCAACTTCAGGTGTTTTTTTTACTAATGCTTTCATAATTAATGCTTTTTTATGGAAAAGATATCTTTATTTGACCGAAAAATATAATGGCTATTTGTTCCCATACCCAAAGAAATAAAGTTGGTAATTTATAATAAGGGCATAACATATTACAGACAGAATGTTATTTAATTATTTTCAATTTAAGTAAAGAAAGAGTAATCATGAGTATTCAAAAACAGTTTATATGGATAAATATCATTGGTGGGTTATCAGTACTTGGAGGATATGTTTATGCATTACTAGACCATCCTGTTTTAAGAGGACAATTATGGGGCGGAGTTCCAGAAACGTGGCAGCCATGGATTACAATGTTTATGTTTATTTCTGGTTTTGGTTATTGTTATGGAATGTACTATTTGATTTTTAATGAAGGGTTAAATCTAAAATTTTTTGCCGGTAGATACGATTCAAGCATAATGAGAACGTTTCTAATTTTATTTTTAATATCTGCCTCTATGTGGATGCACTCAACTTTCAATTATTTAGAAATTCCTAACGCATATTCATGGAATATGATTCGAATCGAACTTTGGTGCACAGCGCTATCAATATTATTTATGACAATCGGATTGGCAACTGCAAAGGGTATTAAAAATACTGGAGTTCATAGAATAGCTGTAATTGGCTTAGGTGCTATTTCATTCCATTGCCTTTTTCTTGATGCAATTTTATGGACAAGCTACTTTCCAACGGAGTATTAATGATTAAAATACATAAAGTATTCTTTTATATTTCTTTTTCCATCTCTTGTTTAGTTGCTCAAACAAAAATGATACTTTTTGATGTTAATATTATTGATGGACTTAGCTCAAATGTTCAAAAGAATATGATGATATTTATATCAAACGGAAAAATTGAATCAATAAAAAATATTGGATCAAGACCCAAAGGATATAAGGTAATTGATTTAAAAGGAATGTACATGCTTCCTGGTTTTATTGATGCTCATACTCATATTAGTTCATTGGATGCAGCCAAGCGAGCATTAGAGTCAGGAGTAACTACAGCTAGAAGTGCAAGTACATCTAGTTTTCAGGATGTCTCCATACGTGAAATGGTTAAGGCTGGAAAATTAGTTGGACCAGATATAATTGCAGCAGGTATTTTCATAACACCTAATCTTGGAGAAACAATTTTAGCAGATACGCGTCTTGCTGAGCTCTCAAATGGTGTTAATAAAGAAGAAGAATTAAGAAAGCTTGTTCAAGTTAATGTAGATAGAGGTGTTGATTTTATTAAGACAAGAGGAACTGAGCGAGCGGGTCTTCCCTACACAGATCCAAGGAAACAAACTTATACTGAAGAGCAATTAAGTATTATTGTAAGTGAAGCAAGCAAATACAATATTCCAGTTATGGCTCATGCACATGGAGATGAAGGAGGTTTTGCTGCAGTTAAAGCAGGCGTAAGAAGTATTGAGCATGGTACTTATTTATCAAAAAAAACTTTAGATCTTATGAAAAAGAAAGGTACGTATTTAGTCCCAACTTTTACTACTGTAGTTGATTTAACTGAGCCAGGTGGAGATTATGATAACCCTATACTTTTTATTCGGGGGCAGCATATGCTGCCAGCTTTAGAAGCTACTATTAAAACAGCCTATGAAATGGGCGTTAAGATTGCAACGGGCGCAGATACTAGATATGGATCAAATAGCACAACTCGAGTGGGTATGGAAATAACAAACTTTGTAGATCTTGGTATGAAGCCCATTGATGCCATTAGATCAGCAACAATTATTGGAGCAGAATTATTATTAATCGATGATAAGACTGGAACCATAGAAGTTGGAAAAGAAGCAGACTTAATCGTTGTAACAAATAATCCTCTAAAAAATATTCGTACAATTCAAGACGTTGTTTTTGTTATGAGCAATGGGGAGATTGCTTTAAAAAGAATCCCTTTTAATAAGGAGTAATCATGAAGAGATTAAATATACTATTCTATATTTTTTTGAATTCTATCATATTTGCAAGTTCACCATTGAAAATTTTTATTTCAGTAGATATGGAAGGAATTGGTGGTATAGGTACAGCTGAAATGACACATTCAAATGGTAAAGATTATCATCTTGGAAGAGAATTGATGACGGCTGAAGTCAATGCTGTTGTCTCTGCAATTATTAAATTTAATAATGAAGCTGAAATATTAGTGAATGATTCCCATGGTGATATGCAAAACTTGAATCACCAAGATCTTGACCCTAGAGTATTATATATCCAAGGTAATAAAAAACCTTATGGAATGGTGGAAGGTCTAGATAATAGTTATGATGCAGCAATTTTTATTGGTTATCATGCTAGAGCAGGTACAGCGAAGGGATTTTTAGCACATACTGGCTCTGGTGCGGTAAAAGGATTATGGTTAAATGGACAAGAAGTAGGAGAAGGTGGTTTAAATACTTATTTCGCTGGAGAAATGAATGTACCAGTTATTTTAGCTTCAGGAGATGATATATTTACAAAACAATTTAGTAAGCTTGTAGATTGTGAATTAGTAATAACAAAACATGCGGTAACAGCTCAAGTAGCAAGGTTGAAACATGGAACCATTGTTGAAAAAGAATTATTTGATGCAACGACTCGTGCTTTAAAAACTATTGGAAATAAAAAGCCTATTAAATTAAAAACTCCTGTAGAAATTAAATTGAAATTTTCTTCACCTTCACACGCAGAAGTACTTCAAGCTATCCCGGGTATGGAATGGATTAATGGTTATACCGTTAAATATGAAGCTAAAAATATGGTAGAAGCATATGCTCTCATTCGTCTAATGTATAAATATGTAAAACCTTAACTATATAATGACAAAGTTAAAAAAGAGTTTAGGCTTATTTGATGGAGTAGCTTTATTAGTGGGAATAACTATTGGTGCAGGTATTTTTAAAACACCTCAGGTTATAGCAAATTATATAAACTCTTTTTCAATAATTATTATTCTCTGGATTAGCGTAGCTGTCTTTGTTTACATAGGTGCATTGATTTATGCGGAATTAGGTTCTCGATTTCCTAATACTGGCGGTGAATATATTTACATGAAAAAAGCATTTGGACCTTTTTTTGGTTTTTTATTTGGTTGGGCTCAACTTTTTATTATACGTACAAGTCCGACCGCAGCTCTAAGTTTATTATCTGCAGACTATTTAGGTTATTTCTTTCACATAAATCAAATTCAAAAAGTCTTTATTGCTATATTAATTATTATCATTTTTGGTTTTATAAACACTCTAGGTGTCAATAAAGGTAGTGCATATAATAAGTTTTCAGCTTCAGTTAAAATAACAGGTCTAATGTTATTTTGCATAATAGGGCTAATTTTAATAAATGGAGATTTTGCAAGGTTATCTGAATCAGTTTCTGCAACGGCTACCTTAGGCCCTGTAGGTAATATAATTGCCGCAACAATGATGATAGTTTTCTCTTTTCTAGGTTGGGATAGAGTTGGTTATGTTGCTGGAGAAATGAAAAATCCAGAAAGAGTTATTCCAAAATCAATGTTTTATGGAATGTTAATAGTTACGATTCTATACTTAGGCTCAAATATTTTATATCATTCGGTCATTGGATTAGAAGGAATGCGCTCAAGCTCAATAGTTGCCTCGGATACAGCTGTCTCTTTATTTGGAAATATTGGTGCAAGTCTTATTTCAATAATGGTAATAATTTCGGCTACAGGAAGCGTAAATGGTACTATGATGGCAACAACAAGAGTGTACTATGCCATGGCAAAAGATGGCTTAATTTTCAAGTGGTTTAATTTTATTCATCCAAAATTTCATACGCCAACAAATGCTATCATCGCTCACTGCTCTTGGAGTATTATTTTAATTTTAATACGACAAAATTTTGAGACACTTGTAGCAGGAATGGTCTTTGCAATTTTAATTTTTTATGGATTTACTACTGTAGCTTTTTTTAAATTTAGAAGTGAAAATATTGGAAATAATGATGGCTATAAATTGCCATACTTTCCGCTATTGCCTTCTTTATATTTATTAGGAATCATAGTTCTAGTAGTTCTAAGAGCATTTTATGAACCATGGAAATCAATGCAGGACCTTCTTTTTGTTTTATCAGGAATTCCAGTGTACTTTATTTTTTTTAAAAAATAAAGTACATAAACCAATCTAAGGATTTATTTTGAAGAAGCTTTTTCTTTACATGTATACTTTAATTGTATCTTTATCCTTCGCACAAGATCGTCCTCAAGTAAAAGCAATAAGAACAGAAGAAGAAATAAAAATTGATGGTTTATTAGATGAGCAAATATGGAATGAAATTCAACCTATCACTGAATTTGTTCAAAGACTTCCTCAAGACGGGGCTGAACCAACAGAAAAATCTGAAATGCGAATTATCTATAATAGCAATTATTTGTATTTTGGGTTCACTTTTTTTGATAGTGAACCAGAAAAAATTCGTGCAACTATTCTTAATAGAGGTGGATGGATTCATAGAGACGACAAGTTAGAGATTGCTTTGGATACATATCTAGATCGCCGAAATGCTTACCTTTTTGAATTAAATCCATTGGGTACTCAAGATGACGCATTAATTACTGATGAAAATCGACCAAGTTTAGATGAGTGGGCATGGGATGGTATTTATTTAAGTGAAGGACGTGTGACAGACTTTGGGTGGGTTCTTGAAGTAGCAATCCCATGGAATACATTAAGATTCCCGAGTAAAAATGAATTAACTATGGGCATTGCGGTGAAGCGATATATAAATAGAAAAAATGAAGGTGTCATGTGGCCACATATTGGTTTAGACTATAGTTCAGATATTTATCAAGTTTCTCAATATGCGAATTTGACGGGTATTAAAAATATTAAGCGTGGAAATGATATTAAGATTAAACCATTTAGCATTATTGGTTCACAAAAACAAATATCAGAAGATGAAACTTTATCTGATAATTTGGGAAACGGTGGGGTTGATCTTTATTATGGATTAAAATCTAATTTAACGCTCAATTTGACTTATAATACAGATTTTGCTCAGGTTGAAGCTGATAATGCACAAATTAATCTAAATAGATTTAATCTTTTTTATCCTGAAAAAAGAGAATTTTTTTTAACACGATCTAAATTGTTTTCTTTTGGAAATTCACGTCAAACCGAAATTTTTTTTAGCCGACGTATTGGTTTAAATCAGAATGTTTTAGGTGGTTCACGAATGTATGGCCAAATAGGTAAAACATCTATTGGAGCATTAAATATTCATACTCAAGCTGAGAATGGATTACCCTCAACGGCATATAGTGCATTAAGATTAAGGTCCGATGTTCGTGATCGAACTACAATTGGTGCAATTGTCACAGATGTATCAAATAAAGAAACTCAAAATTCAGTTCTTGGTCTTGATGGACAAATGAGATTTTGGGGAAACAGTAGTATCTCAGCTTGGTATAGTCAAGTTAATGATGATCAATTTGATAAACCTTCAGAAGCTTCGATGATTAAAGTTGATTTAAAGAATGATCGCTATTTTTTTACTGCTGGTCAACATCGAGTTGATAAGGATTTTAATCCTGCCCTAGGATTTGTCCAAAGGAATGATATGGTTGGAACTGGTGCTATTATGGGGTTTACCCCAAGAGTTGGTAATGGGGAAGAATTAATTCGCCAAATGAGATATACTCTCTACGTAAGAGATGTTGAAAATCTCGAAGGGCTCAGCGAGACAAGGATTGTAAATGGTGGAATTGATGCTGTTTTTGAATCGAGAGATAGAATTGGATTGAAGATTATTCAAGAGAGAGAAAAATTGTCAAATAGTTTTACTTTAGGCAATGGACTTGAAATTCAGAAGGGAAACTATCGTGATAGAAAAATTTCTCTTAACGCTAGAACAAATCAAAGTAGGGGTTATTGGGGTAACTTTGCTATTTCAAAAGGAGATTATTTTGGTGGTAATAAAACTAGTTGGAATAGTTCCATTGGAAAACAGTTCTCTAATCATTTAACTCTTTATGGATCTGCCAATCAAAATATTATATTTATGCCTAATCAAGGCGAGTTCACAGCAAATATTTATGGCGTTACTGCTGAAGTTGCATTAAATAGAAAATGGTTTGGAAAAGCATTAATACAGTATGATAATTTTTCAAATCAACTTCAATTTTATTGTAGGATTAATTGGATTCATACTCCAGGGAGTGATTTATTTATTGTAATAAATAAACTTTATGAAATGAGTGGTAATGACAATGGTTTAATACAAAATACTCAGGTAGTTAAGTTAACTTATTTATTTCAAATATAATTTACCGCCTTATTGTTTCAACGAACAGTATTCTACTAAATTGCGCATTCTAATAAGTTCATTATAGATTTCATTCAATGAGTAAAATTATATCATTAACAAACCAAAAAGGTGGTGTAGGTAAAACTACCTCTTCAGTTAATTTAGCAGTTAGCTTTGCAGTCTCTGAAGTAAAAACACTTTTGATTGATTTAGATCCACAATCAAACGCAACTACAGGAATTGAAGACCTGATAGAAGAGCCAAAAGGTTCGATTTATGATGCAATAATTAGGGGTTCATCGACCAAAGATGTGATTACAAAGACAAAACTAGATTTTCTTGATATTATTACCTCCACAAGCGATCTTGTTGGAGCTGAAGTTGAACTAGTTAGTCTTATGTCTAGAGAGTTTCAACTTCAGAAAGTGCTAAAGTCAATAACAAAAAAATATGATTATATTCTTATTGACTGTCCTCCTTCATTAGGTTTATTGACTTTAAATGCACTTACATGCTCAAATTCGGTAATAATACCTATTCAGTGCGAATATTATGCTTTAGAGGGATTAGGGCAATTATTAAATACAGTTAGACTTGTACAGAAAAACTTAAACCCTAATCTTGAAATTGAAGGTGTCTTATTAACTATGTATGATAGTAGACTTAACTTATCAAAGCAAGTGGCAGAAGAAGTTCGTAGTTTTTTTAAGGATAAAATTTTTGAAACAATAATTCAACGGAATGTTAGTTTAAGTGAAGCTCCAAGCTTTGGTAAACCAGTATTGTTGTACGATGCTAATTCAACTGGGGCTCAAAATTATATGACGTTAGTAGAGGAGATATTGCGCGATGGCAACTAGAAGGTTAGGTAAAGGAATAGGTGCATTAATAAGGCCTCCTTTAAATCAAGACATTAATCCAGCTGGTGTTACAAGTCTTCCAATTTCAAAAATAAAAACTAACCCGTATCAACCTAGAAAAAGATTCGATAAAAAATCTCTTGAAGAATTAGCTGCATCTATCAAGGAAAAAGGTGTGATTACACCTATTACAGTTAAAGTCGAGGGTGATGGTTATACCCTTATTGCAGGAGAAAGACGTTTAAGAGCAACTAGATTAATTAAAAAGAGAGAAATTCCTGCATATATTATTGAATTAACTAATGATTCAGAAATGATGGAAGTAGCATTGATCGAAAATATTCAACGCGAAAATTTAAATTCTATTGAAGAATCGGAAGCCTATGCAGTATTGCAAGGAAAGTTTAGTCTTTCTCAGTCAAAAATTGCGATTGCTGTTGGTAAAAATAGAACCACAATAACTAATGCTTTAAGATTATTACAGCTACCTACTGATGTTAAAAAAAGTATTAGTGAAAATAGAATATCAGCAGGTCATGGTAGAGCTATTTTAGCTATGAAGACTGAATCAGAAATGTTGAAACTTTGGAAAATCATTCTTGATCAAAAGCTATCTGTAAGAGCAGCAGAATCCCACGTTAAGGGGAAAGCAATAAAAGTATCAAAAAAGAATAAGATAAAAATTAAATCAAAAAAAGCTTCAATACGAAAGCTTGAAGATGAATTAATTAATATATTTGGTACAAAAGTTCAACTAAATGATAAAGGGAATAAAGGTGGATCTATTGTTGTCGATTATTTTTCTAATGATGATTTAGAAAGGTTATTAGATCTTATTAGAACTATTGAATAAAATTATATGAAACCAAGTAGATATACATTTGTAGTTATTCCTGATCATGATGGAAGAAAAAAACAATTTAATCTCTCTAGAAAAATCACATTTTTTGTTTTATTTGCTCTAAGTACTTCAATCATAACTTTTGGGATTGGGTTATTTTATTTAATTCCTAAAGTTTTAGAATTTAATGAAATGCAAAAAGAATATAATTCTCTTGTTAAGGAACGAATTAAAGTAGTTACTCTTTACAACGAACTAGAACGCTTAAAAGAAGTAGATCGAATGGTGCAGAAAGCTTTAGGCACGGATATGGTTGAGAGTAAAAATGGTAATAAAGGACTTGTTAAACCAAAAGATAATAAACCTATAGACTTAGATTTAATTTATAATATTCCATCGATTTTACCTGTTGAAGGAATATTAACACAACAAATGATAGAAAAATTTGATAATTTTAGTAAAAAGCATTTAGGTATTGATATTGCAGTCCCGGAAGGAACACCTGTTTTGGCTTCAGCTTCAGGACAGGTTATTTTTTCAGGGATGACAGAAAAATTTGGGAATCTAGTAGTATTATTTCATGGAAATGAATATTTTACCTACTATGGACATAATGCTTCAATTGATGCTAAGCTTCATGATTTTGTAAGTATTAGAGATACCATTGCTAGATCTGGTAATACAGGAAAAAGCTCTGGGCCTCATTTACATTTTGAAATATGGAAAAATGGTGAGGCTGTTAATCCTTTGTCGTTTTTTCCAAATTATAATAAATCAAATATGAGTGTAGAATAAATATGGCTAGAAATGAAAATAAAGATGTGCATACTATGATTGGCGCAGATGCGGTAATTCAAGGAAATATTAGTTGCAATGATGGAATTGCAATATATGGTAAGGTATTTGGAGATGTGACTTCTGAAGGTCCAGTTAGAATAGCTCGAGGCGGTGAAGTCCATGGAAATGTTCAAGCAAGTGATTCTAATATTGGAGGTACAGTTGCAGGTAATGTTAGAGTAGAAAAGAGAGCAGTGCTTGGATCAGAATCAAATTTAAAGGGTGATATAATTTATAGGACTTTAGTTATTGAAGAAGGTGCTCAGTTTCAAGGACACTGTGTTTTGGCTAGCAATGAACCATCGCCAGAAATAATAAATGAACCTGAAAAATCTGATAAAGATATTCAATCTGATCAATATGATTGATGAACCAGATAATTATTTATCTCAATCTTTAAAACAATTTCAACGATTTGTACGTAAATCTGGTCCCTCAGCCTCAGCCGCATATACACTTTTAGCTGCGGTATTATTTCTAGGAGGAGTAGGCTTTTATGCTGATCATTATTTTAATTCATCCCCACTTTTTATTTTAATAGGCTTATTAATTGGATTAATTATTGGTTTTTATGAATTAGCTAAATCTGTTTTTAAAAAATGAAAATTATTTTTTATTTTATTTTAATAGGAGTGGGTCTTTTTGGATTATCGGCTAGGATTAATCCTGAATATATTAATGAATTATTTTGGGGTATTTTATTACCATGGCTGGTGGTGGTAGTTGAATTATTTTTTGTTTTTAAAGCAAAAGAAAAAAAATCTGAACTAACGACAAAAGTTCTTTTAATAGGGTTCGCAAGTAAGATGATGCTATTTGCTATTTATTTATCTGTAATTATTTTCTTTTATTCTTTTGCGCCATTGCCATTTGTTATTAGTTTTTCGGGCTCATTTTTAGTGTTTCATATGCTAGAAGCGATAGTTCTAAAATCACTTTTTTAATCTTAAAAAATATTTGATGAAAACAATGATCTTAAGCGATGAAAAAAACACTGGGTCCAGTGTAATGGATAGAGTTGGTGAAAATATTATTCATCACGTTTCTAATTCAGATATCACTCACCCTATTGTGCATTTACCACAGATATTTGGTGTAGACATGTCAGTTACAAAGCATGTATTAATGTTGTGGATAACTGCTTTCTTACTTTCCATTGCAATTATTATTCCAGTTCGTGCATATCTTAAACAAAACAACTTTATACCAAGTGGAATTGCTAATGCTATCGAATCAATAACACAATTTATTCGTGATTCAATTGTTGCTCCCAATGTTGGTCCAAAATGGGTAAATACATGGACACCGCTCATGTTAACATTTTTCTTTTTTATTTTATTTGCTAATGGTATTGGCATGGTTCCAATTTTTGATGTTATAGGTGTTATTAATCGTTTTGTTTTAAATGTTCCTTATGAAGCTGATCATAATTTTATTAATGGGTTACTTCATGGAGGTGTCACTGCAACAGGTAACTTTAATGTTACTGCTGCATTAGCAATAATTACATTTTTTAGTATAATGATAGCAGGTACAAAAGCTCATGGATTTATTAATCATTGGAAAAACTTAGTGCCTTCTGGATTAGCATGGCCGATTTACATAATTTTAATTCCCATTGAATTAATGGGATTATTAGTTAAGCCTTTTGCCCTAACAATGCGATTGGCTGCTAATATGACAGGTGGACATATAGCTCTACTTGCACTTTTATCACTTACGGCAATTTTTGCCGAAATGTTTCATTCAGCTGCAGCTGGAATTGGTGTTGCGCTTATATCAGTACCAATGGCTGCCGCTATTTCAGGATTAGAGATCATTGTTGTCATTGTTCAAGCGTATGTGTTTACACTGCTTACTGCAGTATTTGTCGGAATGGCAATTAATGTTCATCATTAAAATAATAAAGAGGTAATAATAAAATGGAAGCAACTATATTTATGCCAATAGGTTTTGGCTTGATAGTAATCGGTGCTAGTCTAGGTATTGGAAAATTCGCTTCTGCTGCTGCAGAAAGTATAGCCCGTCAGCCTGAAGCTGCGGATAAAATTACTGGTGCTATAAACCTGCCTCTATTCCTTCTCGAAGGAGTAGCAATTTTGGCTGAGGTTTTCACATTTTTAATGTTGATACTATAAATAAATTTATTTAATCAACATAGAAGTTTGAGAGAGAGAAAATGGATTCATTAGTTAAACTCGACCCAGGTCTTTTCATATGGACGATAATCACTTTTCTATTGCTTTGCTTTGTATTAGCAAAATTTGCATGGAAACCATTAATTAAGATGCTTGATGATCGTGAAAATATGATTAGAAGATCGCTTGAAGATGCTGAAAAAGCAAAGTTAGAGTTAGAAAGTCTTAATCAAGAATCTGAAGCAATAACTGCTAAAGCGCGATCAGAAGCACAATTAATCTTAGCCCAAAGTAAATCTGTTGCTGAAAAAGTAAAAGAAGACACGATTGCTAAAGCAAAAGAACAGGCAATAAAGATACGTGATGATGCTAAGAAACAGATTCTAGTTGAGAAAGATAAAGCTATTGCTGATATTAAGCAGGAAGTAGTAAATCTTACACTTTTGGTTGCAGAGAAGCTTATCAATAAGAATCTTAATGATGCTGACAATAAATTACTTATTGAAGAATCACTAAAAAAAGTAAAGTCATATGAAGCTTGAGTTGAAAGCAAAGCAATATGCTGAGGCTCTTTTTAATGTTTCTGTTCAGTCCAGTTCAGAAAAAGCTGTTAGAAGTTCGTTGAGAATGGTTAATGACGCTATAAAAGCCTCACCAGAGTTTCGGGCTTTTTTGTTTTCTAAAAGAATAACTGAGATTCAAAAAGCTTCAGCTGTTAAAGAAGCCTTTGGAGTGAATTGTCATCCAATTGTTTCAGAGTTTATTGGTTTAGTTACCGATCAAAACTTAGTTAAACTTTTTTCTTTAATTGAGAAATCATACATTAAGATTTTTGAACATAAATTAAATTTTCTTTCTGTGATAGCTCACGTATCGTCTGAATTATCAGAAAGAGAATCTGAAGAACTAAAAGAATCATTAGAATCAGTATTAGGAAAATCAATGGACCTTAGTGTAAAAACTGACCCTAATTTAATTGGTGGTATAAAACTTCGTGTTGGAAACAAGTTCATGGACGCATCTATTCAGAGTCAATTGGAGAACATGCGTCAATCATTATTAAAAGTATAGTACGTTAAAAGGAAATCATGGATATCAAAACGGATAATATAGCAAACCTACTTAAAGAACAGATTGCAAAGTTTGATTTGTCAGTTGATGTGTCTGAAGTAGGTGAAGTCATTGAAGTAGGTGATGGTGTGGCTCGTGTAAGTGGTCTAGAAAATGTTATGAGTTCAGAGCTTGTTGAATTACCTAATGGTGTATTTGGCATGGCATTAAACTTAGAAGATGATAATGTTGGATTAGTATTATTTGGTCAAACTAGCCTTGTTAAAGAAGGTGACTTAGCTAAAAGGACTGGTCATGTTGTTGAAGTGCCTGTTGGTGAAGCAATGCTGGGTAGAGTGGTTAACCCATTAGGGCATCCTATCGATGGTAAAGGTCCAATCGATACTAAAGAATATTTAGCTATAGAACGCAAAGCTCTTGGTGTAATGTCTCGTTCTCCAGTCAATCAACCTCTTCAAACTGGAATTAAGGCCGTAGATAGTATGATACCAATTGGTAGAGGTCAGCGAGAGTTAATTATTGGTGATCGTCAAACTGGGAAAACAGCAGTAGCTATTGATGCTATTATTAATCAAAAACATACTCATGAGACAGATGAGCCTGTTTATTGTATTTATGTAGCTATTGGACAAAAAGCTTCTACGGTAGCAGCTATAGTTGCAGAATTAGAGGAAAATAATGCTATGGAGTATACTACAGTCGTTACGGCTAATGCTTCTGATGCAGCTCCTCTTCAATACATTGCACCCTACTCTGGTTGTGCTATGGGCGAATATTTTAGAGATAATGGTAAACATGGGTTAATTGTTTATGACGATCTTTCAAAGCAAGCAGTTGCATATAGACAAATGTCTCTAGTACTTAGAAGGCCACCTGGTCGTGAAGCATTCCCAGGAGACGTTTTTTATCTTCATAGTCGCTTATTAGAAAGAGCTTCTAAACTATCTTCTGAATTGGGTAGTGGTTCTTTAACTGCTCTACCAATAATTGAAACACAAGAAGGTGATGTTTCTGCATATATACCTACAAATGTTATTTCAATTACAGATGGGCAAATATATTTAGAAAAAAATATTTTTAATTCTGGCGTTAGACCCGCTATTGATGTGGGAATTTCAGTCTCGCGCGTTGGAGGTAATGCACAAATTAAAGCGATGAAAAGTGTAGCTGGAACTTTACGTCTAGATTTAGCTCAGTACCGTGAACTGGAAGCTTTTGCAAAATTTGGTTCTGATCTTGATAAGAATACTCAAGCTCAACTTACTCGTGGTGAGCGGATGGTTGAAATTCTTAAACAAGGTCAATATGTGCCTATGAAAGTTGAAAATCAAGTTGCTGTTATTTTTGCTGTTTCAAAAGGTTATCTAGATGATATCCCTGTTGAAAAAGTATCAGAATATGAATCAGGTTTACTTGATTACCTTGAGGCAAATAATAAAAAAGATCTAGAATCTTTAGTTGCTGAAGGTAATATTTCTGATGAAATGAGTAAAAGCCTTGAAAAATCTATTTCAGATTTCACTAAAGGATTCTCAGCATAAAAAGATGGCTAATCTTAAAGATATCCGAGACCGAATAAAGTCTGTTAAAAGTATTCAAAAAGTAACTAAAGCTATGAAAATGGTTGCAGTTGCTAAAATGAGACGAGCACAAGAGAATATGGAACAAGCTCGACCTTATTCTAATAGTTTAGCTGAAATTATTCAGCATTTACTGCCTGATGTGGATCGTGAGCTATTGCCATTGCTAGAAGTAAGAAAAGTTAATCGTATAGCGTATGTTGTGGTAACATCTGATAAGGGACTTGCTGGTTCCTTTAATAGTTCAGCTTTAAGAAAAGCCCAAAATGAGATAGATCAATTTGGAAAAGAAAAAGTTGATATATTTTGTATTGGTAAAAAAGCTAGAGATTATTTTAAACCTCGAAAATATAATATTATTGAATCATATATTGATTTTTGGAGTGATTTAAACTTTAATAATGCAGTGAATATTGGAAATAGTATTATTAATCACTTTATTTTTGGTAAAGTGGATGAAATACATGTAGTGTTTAACCAATTTGTAAATGTTGCAACACAAATGGTTTTAACAGAAAAATTTGTTCCTTTGGAATTTGAACCTAATGAAAACAAAATTGCAGATAGACTTTATGAGCCATCAAAAGATGAGATAGTAAAATCATTAGTGCCACGACATTTAAATGTTCAAATGTGGAAATTTTTATTAGAATCATATGCAAGTGAACAAGCCGCAAGAATGGTTGCTATGGAAAATGCGACAAGTAATTCAGAAGATATGATTAAAGATTTACAATTAGAATTTAACAAAGCTCGCCAAGCTTCGATTACAACTGAAATGTTAGAAATCGTTAGTGGTGCTGAAGCGCTTAAAGGATAGGGAAACCAATATGTCTAAAAAGACGGGTAAAATTTCTCAAATAATGGGTGCTGTGGTTGATGTAGTTTTTGAGGAAGGCCATCTCCCAGAGATTTTGAATGCACTTAATGTTGATCGACCTGATGAGGATAGACTAGTATTAGAGGTCGCACAACATTTAGGTGATAATATTGTTCGTACGGTTGCAATGGATTCTACTGATGGTTTAACGCGTGGTGTTGAAGTAGTTGATTCAGGTATTTCTATTTCAGTGCCAGTAGGTCAAGAAACTTTAGGACGTCTTTTTGACGTACTTGGAAATACAATTGATGGTAAAGGTGATGTGGGTACTGATAAGAGGAACCCAATTCACCGATCCGCTCCAAAACATGAAGACCTAGCAACTTCTACTGAAATATTAGTTACAGGTATTAAAGTTGTAGACCTTATGGAGCCCTACACAAAAGGTGGTAAAACTGGATTATTTGGAGGTGCTGGAGTTGGTAAGACTGTTTTAATCCAGGAACTAATAAGAAATATTGCTACAGAACATGGTGGCTATTCTGTTTTTGCTGGTGTGGGAGAAAGAACTCGTGAAGGTAATGACTTATATAATGAAATGACTGAATCTGGTGTAATCGATAAAACAACTATGGTTTTTGGACAAATGAATGAGCCTCCTGGTGCACGTTTGCGTGTGGCTTTAAGTGGATTGGCGATGGCAGAATTTTTCCGTGATGAAGAAGGTCGAGATGTTTTACTTTTTGTTGATAATATTTTTAGATTTACACAAGCTGGCTCAGAGGTCTCTGCTTTATTAGGTCGTATGCCTTCAGCCGTTGGATACCAACCGACACTTTCAACAGAAATGGGAGATCTTCAGGAGAGAATTACTTCTACAAAAAAAGGATCTATTACTTCCGTGCAAGCTGTTTATGTCCCAGCCGATGATTTAACGGACCCTGCTCCTGCAACAGCATTTGCTCATCTAGATGCGACTTCAGTTTTAGAAAGAAAAATTGCTGAATTAGGAATTTATCCTGCCGTAGATCCATTAGCCTCTACTTCAAGAATTTTAGATCCTAGAATAATAGGAGATCGTCATTATAACATAGCTCGTGAGGTTCAAGGTGTTCTACAGAAATATAAAGATCTTCAAGATATAATAGCTATCTTAGGCATGGATGAGCTCTCGGATGAAGATAAACAGGTGGTTTCTAGGGCTCGTAAAATCCAGAAATTTTTCTCTCAACCATTCTTTGTAGCAGAACAATTTACTGGTACGCCAGGACGTTATGTTGAACTTGAAGATACAATATCTGGGTTTGAAGGTATTTTAAAAGGTGAAGCAGATGATGTTCCTGAGAATGCGTTTGCATACGTTGGATCTTTAGATGAGGCATTTGATAAAGCTAAAAAAGAAGCTGCATAATTAAACTAATGAGGAATTTCAAACTTGAAATTGTTACGCCTACGGAAATTAATAAAATTGAGAATGTTTCTTATGTTCGATGTCCTGGCAGTGATGGTTCATTCGGTATTATGAAGGGACACAGAGATGCAGTAATTGCATTAGGTGTAGGAGAAATCAAAATTACAGAAACTGGCAAAGATTTTTATTATGCTACTAGTGGAGGTTTTGTTGAAATTTCAAAAGAGAAAGTGCAATTTTTATTAGAGACTGTTGAATTATCAAAAGATATTAATTTAGACAGAGCAAAATCATCTTTAAAGCGATCCAAGGACAGAGTTTCTAATAAGAATAACAATGATATGAATAGAGCTGAATTATCCCTTATAAAAGCTTTGAATAGATTGAAAGTATCAAGTCGCTAAATCTTTATAATACAAGATTGTTATTAAGAAACTCCGCTCTAGCGGAGTTTTTTGTTTATAAATTGATGCCTATAATGATAATAAAAAAATACAATAAGATATCAAAAGCAAACTTAGTAGGTACAAATACGCTAAAATTAGTTTCGATAGAAGTCATTTTATGGCTTACACTAGTAAATAAAAAAAATAAAAACTTTATAGAATAATGAATATAAGAACACATACTTGTGGTGAGCTTAATATTGATAGTATTAAAAAAACTGTTGTACTAAACGGTTGGGTGAATACAATTAGATTACATGGACAAGTTGTTTTTGTAGATTTAAGGGACAGATATGGTAAAACACAAATTGTTTTTAACTCTGAAGACTATTCAGAAGATTTTGATCGAGTTAAAAAGTTGTCGATGGAAGATGTTATTTCTGTAATTGGAAAAGTTCAAAACCGTAGTGAAGGAGCCATTAATTCAGATATGACTACTGGGGAAATTGAAGTGATGGTTTCTAAGATGGAAATATTAAATGAAGCTGCTCCATTACCTTTTGTAATTAGTGATAGAAATAGTGCAGAAGAAGATTTACGTTTAAAATATCGTTACTTAGAACTTCGAACAGATGAACTTCAACAAAATCTTAATATCCGTCATAAAACATATCAGGCTGTTCGCAATTATTTATCTGGGAAAAATTTTTTAGAAGTTGAAACTCCAATGCTTATGAAATCAACACCAGAAGGTGCTAGAGATTATCTTGTTCCAAGTCGAATACATAACGGAAAATTTTATGCTCTACCTCAATCGCCGCAAATTTATAAACAAATTTTAATGATTGCTGGCTACGATCGTTATTTTCAAATTGTTAAATGTTTTAGAGATGAAGATCTTAGAGCTGACCGTCAACCTGAGTTTACTCAAATTGATATTGAAATGTCTTTTGTTGATGAAGAAATTATTTTTAAAAAAATGGAAGAGTTAACTAATAATATTTTTAAAGAAGTTATTAATGTTGAGCTTCCAAAAAATTTCCCACGTTTAAAATGGGATAAAGCAATGGACATATACGGTTCTGATAAACCAGATCTACGTTATGAAATGTTACTCCAAGATGTAAAGCTATTTACAGATAAATCTGATTTTAATGCCTTTAAATCTGCGGAAATAGTTAAAGGTTTAGTCGTCTTAGGTGGGGCTAAATATTCTAGAAAAGTAATTGATGATTTAACTGATTTTGTAAAGAAGTTTAAAGCTAAAGGATTAGCTTGGATGAAAGTTGAGAATGAAAATCTTTCTGGAGGAATATCTAAATTTTTCAACAAAGATTTGCAGCAAGATTTAATTTCCGCACTAAAATTAAAAAACAATGATATTATATTTATGATTGGTGATGATAAAGAAATAACTCAATTATCTTTAGGTGCACTTCGAGTTGAAATTGCGAGAATTGAAAAGCTTACAAAAAATGATGTTTTTAAGCCTGTTTGGGTAACAGATTTCCCTATGTTTGAATTTGATAATGACGCAAATCGTTATGTCGCTCGTCATCATCCTTTTACAGCTCCATCAACTAATGATATATCTCAACTGGAAAAAAACCCGAGTTCATTAAAGTCAAGAGGCTATGATTTAACTATGAATGGATATGAAATAGCAGGAGGTTCAATTAGAAACCATAAGCCAAGTTTTCAGGCAAAAATTTTCGAGTTATTAGGTATGGATGAAAAAGAAACAAAAGAAAGGTTTGGTTTTTTAATTGAGGCCTTAAAATTTGGAACTCCACCACATGGTGGGATAGCATTTGGTTTTGATAGGTTAGTTATGCTTTTAGCTGGCACAAAAAACATTCGTGATGTAATAGCTTTTCCTAAAACTACTTCTGCATCCTCGCTTATGGATGAATCTCCAAGCCCAGTATCTAATTCTCAATTATCCGAATTAAATATAAGTATCATTTCTAAAAAAGATTGATTTTGTAAGAATATAGGATAATAATTTTTTTGTCATTTTTAAGACGTTAATAATTGAACTTCACTAAGTTTTGTGCTACTGGAACAAAATATTCTCACCGATATATATCTTGTGAAAGTGATGTTAAGTTATTTCATATCCATTTTAAGCCAAAGATAAAATCTAATTTTCCACCAGTTATATTTATTCCAGGTTGGGGGTCAATTATTGATAGTTGGGAAGTTGTTTTAAAAGAAATGACAAAAGATTTTGAAGTTTATTATTTAGAAACACGTGAGAAAAGTTCATCAATCCATATAACTGAGCAAGCACTAACAATTAAATCACTTGGTGATGATCTTCCTTATATATTATCAGAATTAAATTTGATAAATAGCTCTTATATATTGCTAGGAAGCTCACTAGGTGCTACTGTAATTATAGATTCAATGAGTAGAAATAAAGTAAGTCCAACTTTATCAATTTTAATTGGACCTAATGCAGAATTCAATATTCCATCTTTTTGGTTATTAATTGCTCGTATAACGCCCCCATTCTTTTTTTATATTTTTAAACCAATAATAAAATTGTATATGAAAAAGAAATACTTAGATATGGATTCAGATCCAAAGCAATACTATAAATATGCTAAATCACTTAACCAAGCTTCTCCATCAAGATTGCGTAGATCTGCATTAAATTTTTCTTCTTATAGAATTTGGGACAAATTAAATAAAATTAATCAAAAAGTACTAATTCTAGCTGGCTCAAAAGATATAATGCATGATTATAAGAATACGTTGAAAATAGCAGATAAACTGTCAAATAGTAAATTAATTGATATGACAACAAATAGTAAAACACATAGTATTGAAATGGTTGTGAAAATAAGAGAGTTTATAAATAGTAATTAAGATTGATGTTTATATAATATGAATTTTTTACTTCTTACGGCTCTTAAGGCTGAAGCAAATCCTTTAATTAAAAGATTTAATCTTAAACGAGACTTAAAAACGCAATTATTTATTAATAAAAATATATCACTATTAATCACGGGTATAGGCAAAGTTAAAACTCAAGCTAGAATTAAGTCAATTATAGATCTAAAAAATAATTGGGACGAAACAATTCTTGTCAATATTGGTATTGCAGGAGGGGAAAAAAATAAAACAAAAATTGGATCAATGTATTATATAAATAAAATTTTAGATGAAGAAATTGGCAATATTTTTTTCCCTGATGTTCTTATAAAACATAATTTAGAAGAAACTTCATTAACTACAGTTCTTAACAGTGTAACTAGTGAAAATTATAAATACTCTGGATTAGTAGATATGGAAGCTAGTATGATTTTTGAATTAATTTCATCATACACAACTTGTCACCGATTAGTATTTTTAAAAATAGTTTCTGATTATATGGATATATCGGATTGGAAGTCAATTAATGTTCAAAATTTAATTCATAAACAAATAGAGAACATTTCTAAAATTATTAATTCTTATAATAATCAAAATCTTTCTAATAGAATTATTTTAGACAACGTTGAAATAAACTTATTAACAAAATATTCTGAAAAATTAAAACTCACAAAAACTCAATCAATGCAATTAATGTTGCTATCAGAAAATTTTAAAAAAAATAATGGGATGATAGTTGGCTTAGATTTTTATTTCAAACAAACACCAAAGTCAAAACAAGAAAGGAATAAAGTTTTTGATAAAATCAAAAAATACCTTTCTTCCTAACTTTTCACATATTTATGTTGAATCGGAAGCAAAAAAATATAATTTAACGCGTGAATGCTTAGATCACTTTTCTAATGCAAATATAGTTGAGATTCCAGATTATAAATCTTTTTTTAATAGAAAAAGTCAAGATTTTCAAACACAAAAAAACTCAATAAAATTAATTCTTGCCGTAAAAAAACCACCATTTATTTATAAGAGCACAGATATATTACAAGACGGCGGGTTTAAAAACTTTTATTATAATACACCAATACTAAATTGTCTTTACAATTGTGATTATTGTTTTTTACAAGGGATGTACCCTTCAGCGAATATAGTAGTTTTTGTTAATCAAAATGATATGGAAGATGCAGTAGAAAAAGAGTTGTCAATTCGTGCATTTCCAGAAGATCCATTAGTTTTATCTATATCATACAATACGGATTTGATGGCTTTTGAAAATATTTTACCTATCACTAGATCTTGGATAAATTTTGCAAACACAAAGTCAGATTTAGTAATAGAAGTAAGAACTAAAAGCGCATTCTTTAGTTCGTTATCTGATTTAACGCCATCAAATAAAATAATATTTTCATGGACACTATCTCCAGAAAGTGTAGTTCGTAAAAATGAAATTGATACCCCACCTTTAAATAGAAGGTTGACTGCTATTAAACTAGCAATTAGTAAAGGATGGAAGATAAGGTTATGTTTTGATCCTGTAATAATATACGATAATTGGGAAGAAGATTATTCAGATTTATTAGATAAAATAATTTATTCAATAGAAAAAAAGAACATATACGATATAACTGTTGGTGTATTTCGAATGGGACGTGATTATTTTCAAAGAGTGAGAAAATCTAACCCTGACTCTATTGAATATTATAAGAATTATGTTGATGAAAATAAAATCATGACAGTTTCTCAAGAACAAAAAAATGCTGTCAAAACTTTATTTACCAATAAATTAAAACATTATATAACAAAAGATAAAATTCACTTTTGGATATAATATTTTTATATTAATTAGTAACCATTAGACAATCTATTAAATCAGTAATTAAATGCCATAAACTCCCCAATCCAATTGCACGGATTTTCCAAGAAGGTATAATTAATAAGGTAGCATATATAATTGCAGCCCAGAAAGTATGCAATGGATGAAAGCCTATACTACATCGATTAGAATCAAATATCGGATTTGCAAATAAGTGATCTAAGTCGATTAACATAGTTGCTAACATAATAATGCTAGCAATTCGCCAATTACTCTTCCATAATAGTTTTGCAAATACTAACGGAAATAGAAAGTGTAATAAATAATGGACAATATGTCTAAATATTTCAAAAATAATTATTTAATCTTCAATTATAATGATTGGTAAATCTTCTTTTTTATAAAGTCTGTTAAATTCATTTACTTCATTATTCATGATAGAATTCAATTTGTTTTTATATTGATACCACTCTTCAGACAAATCACCGAATCTATCTTTCTGTCCTTGAGTAATAGGTGGATCTGAGCTATCTAAAGTTCCCATTAAATTTATCATATGCGAGTTTAAGCGATTTAAAAAATTAACTACATCTTGAAATGTTTCCATTTTAGTTTGAACTACATTCCCTTCCCATTCATTTAAAGCTTTAATTGCCAGATCACCTGTATTTATCAATTCATCCAGGTTGTCTTTATTCTTCAGTCTTTCATTCATTTTTTCAATCTGACTTCTAATGTTTCTGGCTTTATTAATTCCATTATGTACATCATTAATTTTTATATAGAGTTCATCCATAAGTTTTTGATGTTGATCAGTGTCTCTATTCCTAATATCTAGTCTTGGATCATGACGAATGATTAATGGTTGACTAGTAGATTTATTATTTAGTGTAAGTTGAACAGTATATTCTCCTGGGCCGACTCTATAGCCGGCATATGATCCATAAAATGATATGTCTGATACTGTTGAAAGGTCGTTAACACGAAGATTCCATATAAATCTATTAACACCTTTTTTTGATGGAATTTTAGTTGACTTATATGACCCATCAAATATTTTAGCTGACTCACCACTCTTATTCGTAATTGTACGAATCACTTTTTTACCATCATTTAGTATTTCAATTTTTAGAGTAGAGTCTTTATCTATATCTTCTGATAAACTATATAATATTGTAGCACCACTAGGTGGGTTTTGTCCCATTATTTTTGATTTATTACTACCTCTGGAAGTTCGATATGCAATTGCAGGAGAAAATAAATACATATTTTTTTTCTTTATGTTATCTTCAAATTGATGGATTGGAGTTAAATCATCTAGAATCCAAAATGCTCGACCTTGAGTTGAGGCGATTAAATCATTATTTCTTATTGTTAAATCTGTTATAGGAACAATGGGTAGATTTAATTGAAATGGTTCCCAGGATGTACCCCCATTCACAGATATATATAATCCAGTCTCAGTACCAGCATAAAGCAATCCTTTTTTCACTGGATCTTCTCTAACTACTCGTACAAAAGTATTCTTAGGAATACCTGTTGTTCTTTGTGTCCAAGTTTTACCGTAATTAGTAGTTTTATAAATGTAAGGAGAAAGGTCACCAAATTTATATTTTGTAAAAGCTATAAAGGCAGTACCAGGATCATGAGGAGAAAATTCAATTGTGTTAACCATTCCTTCATCCATGCTTCTAGGAGTTATATCCTTCCACTTTGAGCCGCCATCTCTTGTAATATGTATTAATCCATCGTCAGAGCCTACTAATATTGTTCCAGCTTTATGCGGAGATTCAACAGCATACATAATAGTATTATAAACTTCTCCACCAGCAGCTTCATTAGTAAATGGAATACTTCCTAAATCATGTTTCTTTTTATCATTTTTAGTAAGGTCTGGACTAATTATATCCCAAGAATCACCACCATCATTTGTTTTAAATAGAACGTTGCCAGCATGATAAATAGTAGATGGATCATGAGGAGATGCAAAGATGGGAGCATTCCAATTAAATCTAAATTTTTGATCACTTGGAAGTGAGCCTAAGCCTAAGTACTCATACGCCATTATACTTCGACTTTTTTGCGTCACAATATTGAATTTTTCAATTAGTCCTTGGTAGCAACCACCATAAACATCTATTGGGTTATCCGGGTCAAATGCTAAATAAGCACTTTCGCAGCCTGCAGCTCTGTACCAATCAGACCAATCTATTCCACGACCATTTGTACTACTTGGAATTGCGACGCTAGAATTATCTTGTTGCCCACCATAAACAAAATAAGGGAAACGATTGTCGGTGATAACACGATAAAATTGAGCAGTTGGTTGATTCTTTTGAGTCGACCAAGATTTACCACCATTATGCGAGATATTCGCACCACCATCATTTGCATTAATCATATTTTTATTATTTGTTGGATTTATCCAAAGACCATGATTATCACCATGAGGTACGCTTATTTTTGCAAATGATTTACCACCATCTGTTGATTTCATAAATGGGGCATTTAATACATAAACTATATTTTCATCTTGAGGGTCAGCAAATACATGAATATAATACCAACTTCTAGCAATAAGAACGCGATCACTATTTATATGTTTAAAGCTTTTTCCACCATCGTCTGATCGAAATAGGCCACCTTTTTCTGCCTCAGCTATAACATAAACTCTTTTTGAATTTGCACCAGAGACAGATACATCAGTTTTACCCATCTTGGATGGAAGTCCTTTAGTTAGTTTCTCCCAGCTATCACCACTATCAGTTGATTTATATATTCCACTGCCTTCTCCACCACTTCTCATTTGCCAAGGTTTTCTTTGATGGTCCCAAATTGATGCGTATAAAATTCGAGGATTGTTCTTATCTATACTTAAACCACTGGCACCAGCATGCTCATTTATGAATAGTATTTTTTCCCAATTAGCTCCACCATCAGTTGAACGAAAGATTCCTCTTTCTTTACTTGAGGTATATTGATCTCCTTGTACAGCCACATAAACTAAATCTGAATTTTTTGGATGAATAATTACTTGTGAAATAGTTCTTGAGTTCTTTAAACCTATATTTGTCCAGGTTTCTCCTCCATTATTAGAACGATAAACTCCATCACCATGAGAGGTCATTACAGGACGAATACAAGCTTCTCCCATACCAGCATAAATGACATTTGGATCAGATTCAGATACAGCAAGAGCTCCGACAGAGCCAGTTTTAATAAAACCATCAGATACATTAGACCATTCTAAACCACCATCAATTGTTTTCCAAATGCCACCACCAGTTGAGCCAAAATAGTACGTTAAGGGTTGAGAAGGAACACCAACTGCGGTAAGTGAACGGCCACCTCTAAAAGGACCTATGTTTCTCCAATTTAAAGCATCTTTAAAAAAGACATCTAAAGAGTCAGCAGATAATATGCTTAGGCTTAAAAATAAAATTAAATGAATCATCCTCCTCATGATGACACCTCCTAAATTTTGTCAAATTGATAGTATTCTTAATAATTCTTTTGCTATTTATTACTAATAAAAAGTTAATATTTTATTAATCTTAATTGATAGCTTAAAGAATCATATTCAAATTTGATTCAGACATGGGTATATCTGCTAGTAAAAAGACCAAAGCCTACTCAAATAGTTTAGATTCCTTCAATAGTAATTTTTTTGCTTTTTCTTGTTCAAATAAATTTTCAGGTGAAATATTTGGTAATAATGTTGGGTCAGCATTTAAAACCATTTGAAGATCTTTTATAAAAGCTTCTCGATTCCCACTTTTAGTATGAAGATATTCAGCACGAATTACATACGTACCTAAATAATTTGGGCTACCCAAAACAGCTTCATCAAAGTTATTCATAGATAAACTTAATTCTACACCAGGCAATCGAGCATAGATTCCACCAAAGAGTCTATTTGCACCATGATAAAAGAAGTCAGGTTCTAATGAAAGAATTCGATGAAGAGCGGTTTCGACTACATCTCTAGATTCAAGTCTATCCATAACGGGTTTTTTTGCAAGGAATCTTGAATAGTTAGATACCCACCAATATAATATAGGGACCATTTTCTCTGATAAATTAGTAATTCCAGCTATATTTTTTCTTGTTGAATCACCTTCGAAAAGTGCAGCGCCTTCTTGAAATTCATTAGTGCTAATTATAAAATTCCAAGTTGTATTCATACCTTCAGTGAAAAGTGAGTCTGATTTATTTGGATTTGATTCAATATAATGTCCAACAAAATGACATGCTCTTGCATATAGCTCAACTATTTCTTTATTGTCCGGGTTAATATTATTTGCTTTTGACAAAAAAAGTTTGGCCAAATTAGCATCTTTTAAATTGACTCTTTTGTTCCAATGAAGTTTGCCTTGATCTACAAGAAATTGAAGGTTTTTTTCTTTAGAAATATATCTGTTAAATGAAGTATTTTTATTTATACAGCTAGTATTCATAAATATTAGACTAAAAAGAATAATAACATTAAATTTTTTTATACTATTATCTTTGCTGAAGAATAAAGGTAAACATAGAAATTTGTATAAATTCATATATGAAAGATTACTAATTAATTATTTACATGGAAAAGACAATTGAAATAAAAGGAATGGATCAAAATTTGTTATTTGGTCCGGCAGATATAAACTTAAAACTTGTTGAAGATTATTTCAAAAGTCAAATAGTGGTGCGTGGAAATATAATTAAAATTGATGGGGAGGATAATGAAGCGCAAATTATTTCTTCAATTTTTCATGAAATGAATGCGACGCTCAACCGTAAAGGTTCTATTACATCAAAAGATGTGAAGAACCTTATAAATTTTATAGTAAACAATAATAATTCAGATACAAAACCGATTGATATGACTATTCATTATGGTCGAAAAGGAGCTATAACGGCAAGAACTCTCGGCCAAGAAAATTATATTAACATAGTAAGAGAAAATGACATGGTTTTTTCTGTTGGTCCTGCTGGAACAGGAAAAACATTTATAGCTGTTGCATTTGCAGTTTCGGCTTTATTGAATCATGAAGTAGATAGAATAGTTTTATGTAGACCTGCAGTTGAAGCTGGTGAGAATCTTGGGTTCCTTCCAGGTGATTTAAAAGAAAAAGTTGATCCTTATTTAGCACCATTGTATGATGCTTTATCAGATATGATTTCACCTGCTCAATTAAAACCACTTCTAGATAAAAATAATATAGAGATAATTCCACTGGCTTATATGAGAGGAAGAACATTTAATAATGCATTTATGATTCTTGATGAAGCTCAAAATGCTACTACTCTACAAATGAAAATGTTTTTAACAAGACTGGGTGTTAATTCACGAGCTATTATTACTGGTGATATCACACAGATTGATCTAAGTAAAATAAGTGAATCAGGGCTACTCCAAGTTATTGACTTATTAAATGGAATTGATGGCATCGGATTTAGTAAAATGGGTTCTTCAGATATTGTTAGGCATAAATTAGTGCGTGATATTATCAATGCATATGACAAATCCAAAAAGTAGTTAAAAAAATAAGATTGATTGCAAATCAAAGTCTTTAATTATGAAAGACGATTTGTATTAAATTATCGGGTACTTAAATAAAGATTTTTTTGCGTGTGCATCATCGAAAAAAATAAAAACATTACATAGTTCATTGATTATATATATTAAGATATCAAGTTCACTATCTTCATTAGCTTCTTCTAGCTATTTTTTTTCATATCTATTATTATTAGAAACATATTATGTCTGAAAATAAAGATGTTGTAATTGTTTCTGCAAAACGTACACCCATTGGAAGTTTTCAAGGTGTTTTCTCTAATTTACCTGCACATAAATTAGGTTCTCTAGTTATTAAATCATTAATTGAAGAGACTGAACTTGAACCATCATCTGTTGATGAGGTTATTATGGGCAACGTTCTTTCAGCAGGTCAAGGTCAGGCTCCTGCACGTCAAGCAGCCTTGGGCTCGGGGTTACCTAATTCAGTTGAATGCTTAACAATTAATAAAATGTGCGGTTCAGGTATGAAAGCCGTGATGTTAGCTAGTCAAGCAATACAAGCAGGAGATGCAGAAATAATAATTGCTGGTGGAATGGAAAATATGACAAAAGCGCCTTATCTTTTACCCAAAGCACGTTCGGGATACCGCTTAGGTAATGGAGAGTTTATCGATTCAATAATTAAAGATGGTCTTTGGGATGCCTATAATGATAAACATATGGGTACCTGCGCTGAAATGCATGTTAGTAAAAACAATTTTTCAAGAGGAGATTTAGATAGTTTTGCAAAAATTTCATATGAACGAGCAATAGCAGCACAAAAAAATAATTTGTTTGTTAAAGAAATTGTTCCAATCACTATTCCTTATGGAAAAAGTGATACTCAAATAATTGATGCAGATGAAGAACCTAGTAGAGTAAACTTTGAAAAGATACCTTTACTTAAACCTGTTTTTGATAAGAATGGTGCTATAACGGCAGCAAATGCATCTAAGATAAATGATGGAGCTGCTGCGTTAATGTTGATGACGAGAGAGAAAGCTAATTCATTAGGGTTGAAACCTTTGACCTCAATTACAGCACAAGCATCTGCAGCACACGAGCCCGAATGGTTTACTACTGCTCCTCTTAAAGTGATTTCAAAAGTACTAAAAAAAGCAAATTTAAGTTCAAATAATATAGATCTTTGGGAAATAAATGAAGCTTTTGGAACTGTAGTAATGGCTGCAATTGATGAGTATGAATTAGATCATAATAAGGTAAATATACATGGAGGCGCTATTGCTTTAGGGCACCCAATAGGTTGTAGTGGTGCTCGCATTCTTACAACTTTAATTCATGCTATGATAAAAAAAGATGCTCATACTGGGTTGGCTACATTATGTATTGGTGGTGGTGAAGCATCTTCGATATTGGTTACGAGGTAATTTTGAATTTTATTTTATCTGAAACAGAAAAGCTTTTACAGAAAACAGCAAGAGAATTTGCTGATAATCATTTACGTCCAGGAGTTATTGAAAGAGATAAAAATGCTGAATTTCCATCAGAACAAATAAAAATGATGGGTGAGTTAGGGTTTATGGGAATGATGATTTCTGAAAAGTTTGGTGGGTCTGGAATGGATACTGTTAGTTATTGTATAGCTCTTGAAGAAATAGCAAAAGCTGATGCTTCAACAGCTGTTATAATGTCCGTAAATAATTCTTTAGTTTGTCAGCTGATAGAGAAGTTTGGAACAGAAGAGCAAAAGATAAAATTTTTAACAAAATTAGCAAGTGGTCAGTGGCTTGGAGCTTTTTCTTTATCAGAGCCTCAGTCTGGATCTGATGCAAGTAATATGAGGACATTTGCTAAAAAAGAGAATGACCATTATATTATCAATGGAACAAAAAACTGGGTAACAAATGGAATCTCATCTGATGTTGTTCTTTTAATGTGTTTAACTGAAAAAGATGTGGGCTATAATGGTATCTCTACATTTATTATAGAAAAAGGAACGAAAGGTTTTTCAACTGGTAAAAAAGAAGATAAACTTGGTATTCGTGGCTCGGATACATGTGAACTCTATTTTGATAATTGTAAAGTATCAGAGAAGAATCGTTTAGGTGCAGAAGGTAAGGGATTTAAAATTGCTTTAGGTACTCTAGATGGTGGAAGAATTGGCATAGCAACGCAAGCATTGGGTATAGCTAAAGAAGCCTTAGATAGATCAGTTATTTATGCCAATGAGCGAAAACAGTTTGGTAAGAAAATTGGAAAATTTGGAGCTATTAGAAGTAAAGTAGCAAGAATGGCTATAAATATAGATGCAGCTAGACTTTTAATTTATAGAGCTGCAAAAATGAAAGATTTAGGCTTATCATTTAAAAAAGAAGCAGCGATGGCTAAAAGTTTTGCATCAAATATTGCGATGGAAGCGGCAACAGAATGTGTGCAAATATTTGGTGGTTATGGTTATGTTAGGGAGACTGGCGTTGAAAGACTAATGCGAGATGCAAAAATTACTCAAATTTATGAAGGAACATCTGAAATTCAAGAATTAGTAGTTGCTCGAGAAATACTTGAAGGTGGTTTATAGTGTTAAAAAAACAAAATATTGATTGGGATAGTCTAGGTTTTGGTGTTTACCCAACTCGAAGTATGTGGACAAGCACTTCAAATTCTAATGGGGACTGGGAGAATGGTAAATTAGTTCCTTATGGTAATATTGAAATTTCTCCGGCATCAAGTGTTTTAAACTATGGTCAAGGAATATTTGAAGGTATGAAGGCACATCATTCTGCTAAAGATAGAGGAGTATTGTTTCGTCCTGATATGAATGCAAAAAGAATTTCTAGGTCTTGTAAAAGACTTTGTATGCCAGCAATTCCAGAAGATTATTTTATGAATGCAATATTAGAAGTTGCACGGGATAACATGGACTTTATACCTCCATATAATAAGGGTGGTTTATATATTCGACCGGTGGTTTGGGGAACAGCGCCAACATTGGGTGTCGCTCCAGCGAGTGAGTACACTTTTATGATTTATACAGCTCCAGTAGGTCCATATTTTAAAGATGGAATTAAGCCTCTTAATTTAATTGCATCTCAATCATACCATCGTGCTGCGCCAAAAGGTATTGGTAATGCTAAAGCTATTGGTAATTATTCTTCAACTTTACTGCCTGTAAAAGAAGCAAAAGCAGCTGGATTTGATGAAGTCCTTTATCTAAAAGCTGATAATGAAAAATTTGTTGAAGAAGTTGGTTCAGCCAATATTTTTATGCTAAAGGGAAATCAATTAATTACACCAAGACTTACTGGCTCAATTTTAGATGGTGTAACCAGAGATTCTGTATTGAAACTAGCTCAAAAGAAGTTAGGACTAGAAATAAAAGAAGAAGATTTACTTTTAGAAGATTTATTCATGGCGGATGAAGTGTTTTGTACTGGAACTGCAGTAGTTATAACACCTGTTGGTTATATTACATATAATAATAAACCTAATAGAATTAAAGATGGAAAAATGGGAAGTGTAGCTAGCGAAATAAGAAGATTATTAGTGAGTATTCAATTAGAAGAAGAAGAAGACACTTTTGGCTGGATACATTCCATTTAATTTTAAAATAATAATTCATGGTTAAAAATATACATCCAAGACGAATTGGTCGTGAAGCTGTTCTTCAAGCACTATATGCTTCGGTAATGACTGGAGAAGACAGTGCTAAAATATTAAAAGATACTCTTAATCGTAGATCTTATGAATCAAATTTAATAAAGTATATTACGGATTTATTTGAATCAGCTATTGATAATAAAGAGTGGTGTGAGGATCAAATTAAAAGTAGGCTAAATAATTGGGAATTTGATCGAGTAGCACTTTTAGATCGCCTGTTACTTATTGTAGCTATTAGTGAGATTTATTTCATTGAAGATGTTCCTCCAAAAGTATCCATAAGTGAAGCAATTGAGATAGCAAAAATATATTGCAACGAAGACAGTTCGAGTTTTGTTAATGGTGTTTTAGACAATGTTTATAAATCAATGCCAAATGGAACTAAGGAAAAAAATTAATGATTCAAAATTTAGTTAAAAAAGTTTTTGGGTCTCGATCAGACCGAGAAGTAAAACAACTTTATCCATTAGTTAATGAAATAAATAAGTTTGCTGATAAGTTATTAGATAAATCTGATGAAGATTTAAAGGCGCGTTCTGTAGAATTAAGAACTGAAATTATTTTAGCGGTTGAAGAAGCTAAAAATATAGCTGAAAAAGACATTAATGATAAAGAAGAAGCTAAAAAATTTATTTTATTAGCAGAGCATAGCAAGTTAGAAGAGCTTTTGCCAGAAGCTTTTGCCATGGTTAAAGAAACATGCCGTCGAATGTGTGGTTCTAGTTGGAAAGTTGTAGGACGTGAACTAGAGTGGGAAATGATTCCATATGATGTTCAGATTATTGGCGGAATAATATTACATCGTGGAAATGTTGCAGAGATGAAAACAGGTGAAGGGAAAACTCTTGTAGCTGCTTTCCCTATATATTTAAATGCTTTAACTGGAAGGGGTGTTCACTTAATTACAGTGAATGATTATCTTGCACAACGCGATGCTGAATGGATGGGAGAAGTATATAGAAGGTTAGGTCTTAGTGTTGGGTTTATTTTAAATAATATGACGCCTGAGCAACGTCGTCAAAATTATAATTGTGACATTACCTATGGAACAAATAATGAATTTGGCTTTGATTATCTCCGTGACAATATGGCATTGCAAAAAGAAGATTTAGTTCAGCGAGACCATTCCTATGCTATTGTAGATGAAGTGGATTCTGTTTTAATAGATGAGGCTAGAACACCATTAATTATTTCAGGTGCGGTTGATGCTCCTGTAGATTCATCTTTTAAGAATTTACGGCCACTAATTCAAAATTTAGTTAGAAAGCAAAACACCCTCGTATCTCAGATTATAGTTGAGGCTGACAACCTTTTAAAAGAAGGCAAAGATAAAGAAGCAGGCTATAAATACCTTCAAGCACTTAGAGGAATGCCTAAGCACCCAAAAGTTATGAAAGCTTTTCAAGAAGCGGGGGCTAAGAAACTTGCCTATAAAATTGAATCAGAGTTTATGAGAGATAAAAAGCTTCATGAAGTGGATGATGATTTATTTTTTAGTATTGAAGAGAAAACTCATGTTATTGATATTACAGAAATGGGTAGAAATGATTTAGCTCCTGATGATCCAGATTTATTTGTTATACCTGATTTAGGAGAGCTACTTCATGATATAGATAATAATGAAAGTTTATCTAAGATTGAGAGAGATAAAGAGAAAGAAGCAGCCCACCAAACTCATGCAGATCGTTCGGGCCAGATTCATAATATGACCCAACTGCTTAGAGCATATACACTGTATGAAAAAGATGTTGAATATGTAGTTCAAGATAGTCGAGTTCAAATTGTTGATGAGTTTACCGGTAGAATTCTTTCAGGAAGAAGATATAGCGATGGCCTTCACCAAGCCTTAGAAGCAAAAGAAAACGTTACAGTGGAAAGAGAAACACAAACACTCGCTACTATTACAATTCAAAATTATTTTCGTATGTATGATAAGTTAGCTGGTATGACAGGAACTGCAGAAACTGAAGCTGAAGAATTTGCATCAATTTATAATTTAGATGTTTTGGTTATCCCTACACATAGAACTATAGTAAGAGATGACAAAAATGACCTTATCTATAAGACTACGCGTGAAAAATACAATGCTGTTGTTGAGGAAATTATAAGGTGCCAGCAATCTGGGCAGCCTTCTTTGGTTGGGACAATCTCCGTTGAAGCTTCTGAACTACTATCTCGAATGCTAAAGAGCAAAGGTGTTCCACATAATGTTCTTAATGCAAAACAACATCAAAGTGAGGCTGAAATAGTTGCAAGAGCAGGTCAGCATGGTGCCGTAACTATTGCTACAAATATGGCTGGAAGAGGTACAGACATTAAATTAGGTGAAGGGATGAAAGAGCTAGGAGGTCTTCATATTATTGGAACTGAAAGGCATGAGTCAAGACGAATAGATCTTCAATTAAGAGGTAGGTCCGGAAGGCAAGGTGATGCTGGTTCAAGTGTTTTTTATCTTTCTTTGGAGGATGACCTTATGAGGTTATTCAATAGTGAGCGCATTGCATCTATAATGGATAGACTTGGTGCGGAAGAAGGAGAAGTGATCACAGCTAAAATGGTAACTCGAGCCATAGAAAATGCACAAAAAAAAGTAGAGCAAAGGAATTTTGGTATTCGTAAACATTTACTAGAGTATGATGATGTTATGAATCAACAACGTCAAGTTGTATATGATATTCGTAAACAAGCTTTGAATGATGAAGATATCACTGAAGCAATTGAAGATATGGTGGATGATTATGTCGATGATGAACTTACAAATATGGAAGATACTAGTCCTGAAAATTGGGAATGGGAATCTTTAAGACAAAATCTATCATCTCATATGTTAGTAGATGTAAATCCTGAAATAGTCCAAGGAAGTAATGATAATAATGATCTTACTTTAGAAAATATTCGTGAATGTATTTTAACTCAGGCAAAAGAAGTCTATAAAACTCGCGAATCTTTACTGCCTCAAGACGTTATGCGTGGTTTTGAGAAATTTGTTGTTCTAAGAACAATTGATGAAAAATGGAAAGATCATTTATATGGAATGGATCAGTTACGAGAAGGAATAAACCTTCGTGCTTATGGACAAAAAAATCCTTTACTAGAATATAAGTCTGAAGGCTTTCAAATGTTTCAAGAGATGATGGCTAATACCTCTGAAGCAACGATTCAAAGGCTGTATAGAACGCAAATTCAAGGAATGGATTCAGCTCCAGAATTGCCATCAAATAAAGCACGTAATGTTCAGACTCTTCATGATGAGTCAACTGGAATGGGTTTTTCAGGACCATCGATTCAAGATCAAGCAGCTTCCTCTTCGGGTGTTGTTAAGCAACCTATTAATACTGATGAAAAAATAGGTAGAAATGACAAAATACGCTTAGTTAGTCCAAGCGGGAATCAAGTTGAAGTAAAGTATAAAAAATTACAACAATATTTAAACCAAGGATATACAAAGGTATAATTATGGATAATAATAAAAAATGGGGATTTTCAACGAAATCGATTCATGTGGGAAATGAAGCAGATAAAGAATCGGGCTCAGTTTCACCACCAATCCATTTAACATCTACATTTAAACAGGATGGCGTCGGTAAAAATAGAGGACATGATTATTCAAGGGTCTCTAATCCAACTCGTCAGCGTCTTGAAGAAAACTTAGCAGCATTAGATGGTGCTAAACATGCAATATGTTTTAGTACAGGTATGGCTGCAACTACAGCGCTATTTCAATTGTTTGATGCTGGTGATCATATTCTAATTTCTAGAAATACGTATGGTGGAACATTTAGAATGTCAATGAATGTATTGAAGCGACAAGGGATTGAATTTGAATGGATTGATTCAAGACAACCTGAAAATATTAAAAAACATTTAAAACCTAATACAAAGTTAGTTCACGTTGAAACACCCACAAATCCGCTGTTGGAGCTTTGTGATTTACAAGCAACAGCTTCAATTTGTAAAGAAGCAGGAGTTTTTCTAAGTGTGGATAATACTTTTATGAGTCCTTACGGCCAAAGACCTTTAGAATTTGGTGTAGATGTTGTGATGCAAAGCTCTACAAAATCTTTATCAGGACACTCAGATATCTTAGGTGGAGTTTTAACTACTAATAATGATGATCTAGGTGATCGAATTCGATTTATGCTTAAGGCAACAGGTGGAGTGCCAAGTCCATTTGATAATTGGATTTTGTTACGCTCTGTAAAAACTTTAGCACTTAGGTATCAAAAATCTTCAGAAAATGCTTTTAAACTTGCACAATGGTTATCAAGTGATTATGATCTTAAAAGAGTGATTTATCCAGGGTTGAAGAGCCATCCTCAATTTGAAATTGCAAAAAAACAACAGTTCTCTCCTGATGGAAATAATGTTTTTGGTAATATGATTTCTATTGATGTTGAAAAAATTGATGTACGTGATAAATTTTTAGAAAAGCTTAAAGTTATTACATTAGCAGAAAGTTTAGGCGGAGTTGAAAGTCTTTGCTGCGTACCTTATGATATGACACATGCTGCAGTTCCAGTTGAAAATAAAATAAAAATGGGTATTACAGAAACTTTAATTCGTTTATCTATTGGAATTGAAAACTTTAAAGATCTTAAAGCTGATCTTCAAAATGCATTAGCGAAATAATAAACTTTATATCTTTTAATAATCTTAAACAAAATTGTAATTTTATCAGCTATTTTTACTTAAAAAAACTTTGCCGCGGTGGTGGAATTGGTAGACACGCTGGTCTTAGGAACCAGTGCCGAAAGGCGTGAAGGTTCGAGTCCTTTCCGCGGCACAATAATTATTGAAATAAATGAATATTGAAAATAAAATAGATCAAATCCCTGAAAAACAATCTGCTTTAAAGGTTATTGTGCACAGCTTTTTTGTTGTTCCATTTATAATCGCTATTTTTGCTGTTTTAATATTTCTTGTAACACGAATAATGACTGCAGAGCCAAATACAGCTCAGGACTATCTAGAAGATGTAAAAATTGGTGGTGCAACTAAAAGATGGCAAGGAGCATTTGAATTATCCAAAATATTATCTAATCCAAAAATGGTTCCAAAGGATGATCGTTTTGTAACCGAAATGATTAACACTTTTGAATATGCTATTAATGATAGAGATATTCGTATTAGGCAGTTCTTAGCAATTGCGATGGGTGCAACAGGTGATAAAAGATATGTTGAAACAATAATCAAAGCATTAGATCAAAATGATGATGAAATTATCATGGCTTGTGCTTTTGCATTAGGCAACTTAAAGGATAATAGAGCTGTTGAATATTTATTAGACTTACTTGAGAGTGGAGATTCTTTAGTGAGACTACAATCAGTAATAGCTCTTGGAAAGATTGATGATCCTCGTTCTATAATGGCTTTAGAAAAAATGTTAGCTGATATTGAACCAAATGTTCGTTGGGATGCTGCTGTCGCTCTTGCAAAACAAAAAAATTCAAGTGGAAGAATAATAATATTAGACCTCTTAGATAGAAAGTATTTAAATTCTTTTTCTAATATTGATAAAATAGAGCAAGTTCAAGCCATGATGGTAGCAATTAACGTTGCACCATTGATTCAAGATTCTGATCTAAAAGCATCATTGTTAGAGTTGAGAGAGAGTGATCCAAATTTAAAAATTAGAGAAGCTGCTCGTAGAGCATTACTAAACTTTGAAGAATAGATATCCACATGCCTAAGGCTAAAGATAAAAAAACAGTAACTATAACTCCCTCAAGTCCACCACCCGCAGCTTTAAACAAAGCTGAATCAGGCGAGGAAGTATCTCGTCGATCTTTTTTTTCATGGTTATCAATTGGATGGGTGGCATTTATTGCTGCTACGGGTGGTTATTTTACCATGATGCTTAGATTCTTTTTCCCTAATGTTCTTTTCGAACCTGTTCAAACTTTTAGAGCAGGCTTTCCGGATGATTATACTAAAGGACAAGTTGACTTAAGGTGGAAAGAAAAATTTGGTGTATGGATGATTAGAAATGATGAAGGACTATATGCTTTATCTACAGTTTGTACCCATCTGGGTTGCACACCCAATTGGCAACCAACCGCTAAAAAATTCAAATGTCCTTGTCATGGTAGTGGATTTAGAATGACAGGTATTCATTTTGAAGGTCCAGCTCCAAGACCATTAGAACGTTTTAAAATTACATTGGCTGATGATGGCGAAATTATTGTTGATAAAAACCAAAAATACCAACAAGAAAAAGGGCAGTGGACTGATCCAGAGGCATTCTTAAAAGTATAAAGATAATAATTATAAAATGAGTGATAAAAAAAGTTTATTAGACAAATTTTCTGTAGGTCAAGTTTGGACCTCAATTTTTCGAGGTGGTGGTGTACCAAAATCAAGACGTCAGCGTATGATGGTAGTCTTGAATTCAGTTTTTTTACACCTGCATCCTGTTCGTTTACCAAAACATGCTGTTAAGTTAAAGTTCACATGGTGTATGGGAGGACTCTCTTTCTTCATATTCTTGATTTTGACCATTTCTGGAATCTTATTAATGTTCTATTACAGACCTACAATTGAATATGCTTATACCGATATGATTGATCTTTCTGAGCAAGTCCCTTTTGGTATTATGCGTGAAATTCATAGATGGGGAGCACATGCAATGGTTATCACTGTTTGGTTGCATATGTTCAGAGTCTTTATGACTGGTTCATATAAACCTCCCAGGGAATTTAACTGGGCAATTGGAGTTATTCTCCTTGTTTTAACTCTTCTACTAAGTTTTACAGGTTATTTGTTGCCTTGGGATCAATTAGCTATTTGGGCAATTGCAGTTGGATCTAATATGGCAGGTGCAACTCCTTTCTTGGGCGCAGAAGGGCCTGGCTCAGCTTTATTAGCAATAGGTGATATTAATTTTATTTCAAAGGTTAGTGATGCACGTTTTGGATTAATTGGTGGAAGGTTTTTAGGAGAAGCAACTTTACTTCGTTTTTATGTACTTCATTGTATAGGTCTTCCATTTATTATTATGATATTTATGGCGGTTCACTTTTGGAGAATTCGTAAAGATGGTGGCATTTCTACTCCGGTTTAGGAACTCATGGAAGATTTTAAATCACTAATTAATTATATTTCTAATCCCACGATATTAGTTACCGTAGTAATAATACTATTCCCTTTTGTGTTTCCACCTACTAAGTGGTTCTATAAAATAAATAAGCGTTTATATTTAGATAGATTATGGACAGGTAAAGGTCTTTTGTTAATGACATTTATTACTGTAGCTTTTTTTATCTTTGGACTAGGGGATTACAATTTCAGAAGTATTGTTTTAAAACCAGACAATGTTCCTATATCGGGGCTTATTTTATTACTTATATTTTTCACCTGGCTATCAATGAGTCAAGCCTATAAAAATGATAAGTTAGTAGAACAAGGTGAATCTGTGGATGAATATTATGAAGCACCAAATGATAAAGTATTAGTTTGGCCTGATTTAGTCTATGTAGAATTAATTTCTTTAATTCTTTTTTCAGCATTTATGTTAATTTGGTCAATTGGTCTTCCTGCACCTTTAGAGCAACCTGCAAATCCTGCTGAATCGCCTAACCCTGCAAAAGCCCCATGGTACTTCTTAGGTCTTCAAGAAATGTTAGTCTATTTCGATCCGTGGTATGCAGGTGTTGTTTTACCAACTTTTATTATTATTGGTTTGATGGCAATTCCTTATCTAGATAGGGATCCAAATGGTTCAGGGTATTATAGTTATAAAGATAGAAAACTTTCTATGTCTCTTTATTTATTTGGATGGCTAATCTTATGGAATGTTTTAATTGTAATAGGAACATTCTTAAGAGGTCCTAACTGGGGGTTCTTTGGCCCATTTGAATATTGGGATTCACATCGTTTAGAAGCATTAACTAATATAAATCTTTCTGAGCTAATTTTTGTAAAATGGTTAGAGATTGGACTTCCACAATCTATTCTTTTAAGAGAAGCTCCAGGACTTCTAATTATGTTTATCCTTGTTGCCGTTTTACCAGTATTATTAGCTAAAACAGCTTTGAAAAAATACTATAAAGATTTGGGTGCTTCGCGTTATTCAATATTTATTGTATTAATAATCTTTGGAGCACTTCTCCCTGTAAAAATGTATCTAAGATGGTTGTTTAACCTTAAGTATCTTATATCAATACCTGAGTACTTTTTTAATTTTTAATAGATATACTCATATATGAATAATTCAAATAATCAAGAACGTTATTACAATATACTTAAACTAAATAAATGGTTCGCATTATCTAGTATTTTATTTACTGCTTTTTGGGTTTTAGTTTTTGCTGACGATTTCAATAGACCTTGGAAAAAGTACCAAATAGAATTTAGAAAAATTGAAATTGAGAAAGTAAAGCAAGATATTAATACTGAGAAAGTTGCTTTAGAAGATAGCGATGAATATGAAGACCTAATGAGCTCTCTTAGTAAAAGTAGAATGGATTTAGAATTAGAATCTTCAAAAGTTGATGATATTAATAACAAGCTAAAGCTTTTAAATATTCAATTATATAAATACAATCAAAATTTTCAATTTAGTAAGGCAGATATGGACGCACAGCGTTATGCCTACGAGGAAGCCTTATTTGGACATGGTAATGTTGAAGAGGCAGAAAAAAAGTATGAAAATCTTCGCAAAAAAACTGATGAAGTATTTTTAGTAGCTGAAAATACACAGTCAGAGATAGATGAATTGAATAATCAGTTAAAGCTTATTAACGCAAATATAAAGAAGTACGAAGACGCTATTTTTTCTGTATCAAAAGAGAAACTTTTATTAGAGCGTCGTTTAACAAAACTTGATCCAGAATCAATGAACCTTTCAAATAAAGTGGCTAATATTATAAGAGATTTACCCGTAATTGATTTCATTGATCCTTATTATGATGTTAAACAGGTTGTCGTAAATGATTTAAAAGAAGATCTTGTATATATGGGGATGCCAAAAGTTGATCGTTGTATGACTTGCCATGTAGGAATCGACAAAAAAGGTTTTGAAGACCAACCGCAACCATATACAACTCATCCACGTCTAGATGAATTTGCTGGAGGTAGCTCACCACACCCAATGAGTGAATATGGATGTACATCTTGTCATGCCGGAAGAGGAAGAGGCACGGATTTTGTTTCTTCTGGACATATGCCAAAAGATGAAATCCAAGCGAAAGAGTGGAAAGAAAAATACGGGTGGGAAGCTCTCCATTATTGGGAAGATAAAATGTTGCCAGCTCAATATGTAGAGGCCGGTTGCTTTAAATGTCATGGTGATAATATGCCAGTTGTTGGTGCTGAAACATTGACGTTAGGTATGGCTACATTTGAAAAAGCTGGTTGTTATTCTTGTCACTCAATGGATCGTTGGGCAGATACTCCAAAGCCGGGACCAAGTCTTTACAAGTTAGCTTCAAAAGCAGATAAAGATTGGGTCTATCGTTGGATTATGGAACCAAGAGCATTTAGACATAATACCTGGATGCCTCATTTCTTTAAAAAAGGGAATAATAGCTCTCCAAAAGATATTCTACGCTCTGAACAAGAATCTTTAGCAATGACTGAGTACTTATATGAGTACTCAGAAGATTATAATTTGGTAAAAGGACTTAAAAATGGAGACCCAGAAAATGGAGCACTACTGGTTGCTTCATATGGATGTATGGGCTGCCATCAAATTCAACCTGAGGTAGATGAATCATACGAGCCATCCTATGAAAATATAAGATTAGAACAAGGACCTAATCTTATTGGTTTAGGTTCTAAAACAACAAAAGAATGGTTGTTTAGCTGGTTGAAAAATCCATATTCTTATCATCCAGGCACAAAAATGCCAAACCTTAGGTTAACTAATAAAGAAGCAAGTGATATTACCAGTTATCTTATTGAAGATAAAACGGAAGCCTTTGACGAAACACTAGTGCCTAATATAAATAAAACAATTTTAGATGAAATAACTTCTGATTTTTTATCTCAAGTGAATTCTACAAGGCAAGTCCAAAGTATTCTTGAAAAAATGACTTCAAAAGAAAAACTAGTCCTTTCTGGAGAAAAGCTAATTGGACACTATGGATGTTACTCATGTCATAATATTGATGGGTTTGAAGACAGAAAACCAATAGGTATCTCTCTTAATTATGAAGGTAGTAAACTCATATCAAAACTTGATTTTGGTTTTTGGCATGATAAAATAGACCATACAAAGTGGGCCTGGTTTTACAATAAATTAGATCAACCTGAAAAGTTTGATTTAATTCCAAATGACGATGGAACTGTTTCAGTTAAACAATTGAAACCACTAGAAAAATCAAGGATGCCTCATTATGGACTAGAAGATAAAGAAATCAAATCATTAGTGACACTTATTATGGGTCTTGTTAAAAATGAAATACCTCCTTCAAAATTACCTGAGAAAACACCAAAATATTTAGCGGTTACAAAAGGTGAGCAGTTTATTCATACAAATAATTGTATGGGTTGTCATAAAATAGATGGTAAGGGAGGTGCGATATGGCCTTCAACTGCTGACTGGTTGAGGCAAGTGGCTGATAATACAAATGCGGAAGATATGAGTCTAGTTCAAAGCTTTAGTCCTCCTATACTAAATACTCAGGGTAGAAAAACTCAGCCTCAATGGCTTTTAAATTGGTTTAAAAATATTTCTATGGTTAGGCCTCATTTACAGGCAAGAATGCCTAGTTTTGATTATACTAATGAAGAATGGAATACAGTTATTTCATATTTCCAAAGTAAAGATGATCTTCCCCTTGCTTATGAAGACGCTCATGATTTTGTAAAAAATTCATCTTCTTATAAAGCAGGTGAAAGAATTGCTGAAATGGGTGCTTGTAATAATTGCCATTTTTATGGAGAAGAAAAGCCAACACAAGCTGTACTTACTTGGGCTCCCAATTTAGTATTAACAAAAGAGCGTTTAAGACCAGAATGGCTTGTAGAATGGTTTACTAATCCCCAAGATGTTATGCCTGGCACAAAAATGCCAGCACCTTATATACCTACTGAGGAGCCAGTTAATTCTGTGGTTGAAGTTTGGGGTAAGGATGTTGCAAGAATTAGTACAGATAGTACAAAACTCTATAAAGCTCTAAATGACTGGATGTGGGGGATGGATGGTCGTAAAGATGTTTCAGCAATAGTTAGAAGACATCTTGAGGCTAACGGATATGGGTTTATTATTGAGGAAGATGATGATTGGGGAGATGAAGACTGGTAGTAATAAGCTTTATATTAGCTAGATTTTAATTTTACATTTATTAAATCTTTTATTTCCCAACTTTCCAAACTTTTAAGAACTTCTTTTTTTATTGTATTAGATTGACCGCTATGTCTGTTAGTGTAAGGGCACATAAGGCAACCATTTCCACAACATTTCCCCTGTTTAATTAAAAAAACTCTTGAAAGCATATCTAGATTTTAAGAGAATATTTTTTTAATTAAGATTCTTTTTATTTTTTTTAAACAGCTTAATTATATTTATTTAAATAATTTTAAATTAGGTTTAATAAGTTTAAATCAGGTTGCTTGTCTAAATTAATTAACAATTAGTGAGTTTTATTTTGAAACGAATTACTTCTATTGATGTTTTCAGAGGAATTACTATGTTTTTAATGATTTGGGTTAATGATTTTTGGAGACTCAATAATATTCCTAAATGGTTGAAGCACGCAGCAGCAGGAGAAGATTATCTAGGATTTTCTGATTTAATTTTTCCATGGTTTTTATTTGCTTTAGGGCTGTCTATTCCTTTTGCAATTGAGAATCGATTAAATAAAGGAGAAGTTAAAATAGAGATTTTAAAACACATATTTCTTCGTTCAATTGCTCTAATAATTATGGGGCTTTTTCATATGAACTTTGAAATGTTCAATCATAAAATTTCAATTTTACCAAAGTCAATTTTTATTATTATTTCAACAACAGCTTTTTTTATGATTTGGAATAAGCCCAATAAAAATTTATTTAAGAAAAATATTAGTCCAATGCATCTGAAATTAGTAGGAACTATAATTTTATTTGCCATGTTTATAATTTATAAAGGTATGAGTATTGACGGAGATGCCATAGACTTTGGTATCCATTGGTGGGGTATACTTGGACTAATTGGTTGGGTTTATTTAGTTGCCTCTTCAATATACTTATTTTTTAGAAAATCTATTATTATAGCGCTCACAATGTTTGTAGTAAATATAATAATAAATTTTGTTTTGCATTTAAATCTTCCTTTTAATCTTTATTTAATTACAGGAACTGGAAGCTTGCAATCTTTTACTTTTGCAGGAATTTTAATTTCATTATTATTGATGAATGACAAATATTCAAGTAATATTTCAAGTTTTTATAAAATAATATTTATTTTTGGTACTAGTACTTTAATCTTTGGGGTCTTATTTAATAATTATTTTATTATAAATAAGCCATTAGCAACTTTACCATGGACATTGATTTCACTCTCATCGGCTTTATTTCTTTTCGCTTTTTTACATTGGGTTGTTCAAGTAAAAAATAAAGTGAATTGGTATAATCCAATAAAAATTGCTGGCACTGCAACTTTAACATGTTATTTAATTCCATATTACTATTATAGCCTTCTTGAAATTATAGGGATTGATCTTCCAGAAATATTAAATACTGGTTATATTGGATTGATTAAATCGTTGATCTATACATTTATAATTATTGGAGTCACTTTAGTTCTTAATAAACAGAAGATTAATATAAGAATATGAAACTATTCTAATAAAAATGATCCTACATATTTTATAAAAATGATATTTATAATTATGATTATAAATTTTAATTTTCTTTTGAGTAATAATTTAATCGAAGTAAATAAAATGAATAAAAACATAAGATTTGGAACATGGATGCGTTACTCCAACAAGACTGAAGTTGATTGGATTAATTTCTTTAAAAAATATAAGAAAGCAGGAATAACTGATTATTTTGTTCAAGGAAACCCAACTGAATTAATAGATTTAATTAATCTAACAAAAAAACTGGAAATTAATATTCATGCGTGGGTATGGACATTAAACAGACCGAATGATAAAGAGGCTATGAAAAATAAAGACTGGTATTCAGTAAATAAATTAGGTCAAAACAGTTATGACTTTCGTCCTTATGTTGATTACTACCAATGGCTTAGTCCTTTTAGTCAAGGTGCAAGAGATCATATTAAGCAGTTAATTAATGAACTTAGTAAAATTCAGGACTTGACATCTGTTCATTTAGATTATGTCCGTTATTGTGATATTTTTCTACCAATAAAATTGCAACCCAAGTATGGATTAGATCAAAGTTATGAAATGCCTGAATACGATTTTGGATACCATCCAGTTGCACGAAAAAGATTTAAAAAAGAATATGGTGTAGATCCTAAGGAAATAAAAAATGATGATTTAAAAAATAAATGGTTAAAATTTAGATTAGATGCAGTTACAAGTTTAGTAAATGAATTAGCAAAAATTTCTCATAAAAATGGTACGGAAATATCTGCAGCAGTCTTTCCTTATCCTGAGATGGCTCGTAGAATGGTTCGTCAAGATTGGGCTTCTTGGAATGTTGATTTAGTATGCCCTATGAATTATCATCATTTTTATGACGAAGATACAGAATGGATTAATTTCAGTGTTGAAAATGGAGTAAATGAAACACGTGGAAAATTTGATTATTATTCAGGTATTTTTGTTGGAGCCTTAAATCCACAAAAATTTAAAAAAGCAATTACTGGATCAATTGATGCTGGAGCAAATGGTGTAGTATTTTTTAGTGTCAATAATTTATCTCAAGAGCATTTAGATATATTATATGATATAACAAAAAACCCTCAGTAAGAATGAAGGTTTTTTGTTATTAAAATAAAATTGGTGTTATTTCTTCTTAGGTCGTTCAAAGCTGAAATTTAATTCAGCATCTCCATTTTTTACTGTTACACTCTGAGTCATAATTCTTTTGCTTCCAAACTTTTCCTGCCAAGCAATAGCTTCATAAGTTCCATCGGGTACATCAGATATACTAAAAGAACCGTCACTACCACTTACCGCAAAGTAAGGATGATCAAAAACTTGAGTATAGCTTTTCATCCATGGGTGAACATCACATTTAATTACAAAAACATCTTCTGCTTTATTAAATGTTACAGTTTTTTGTTTTAAGGATTTTGGCATACCAAAATTAAATTCTTTATTTATTTTAGGTAATCCATGAATATTATGCATTGTAGCATCACTATTAAGTATTTTAAGAGGTTGTCCAGCTTGAACTCCTAAAACATGTGGTGAATACACACATCCTTTCTGATCAATTATTACTTCATTTGAAGGTGTTTTTCCATTGTATTCAACTCCTTTTAAATAAACTATTACATTTGCCATATTGCCATCGGCATCAACAATAAATGATTCTGCTTTAGCTGCTTCTTGGTGCGAAGCGGCGCATACTGGATCAGCATCCATTCTGATTCGTTTTGCCTTTGGTGATTTACCAATATATTTGACACGGCCTTTGATTTCCCCTGCTGTAATCGTACCAATTGATAATACAGCAATCATTCCCATGTTTATAATTTTATGCATTTTAATCTCCTAAGATTTTTAAAATTATATTAAAATTCAGCAATAAATTTACTGCGATTATATTAATCATAACAAGACAAGAAACTCATTATTGCTAAAAGGTACAAAAAGTTTATGTGAAATTTAATTAAAAATAATAGCAATATATTTTGCTCATTTTGTATTATGTAGACTAAATTATGAACTTAGTTTAATACAAAAAAAAACTATTATATATTCTAAATCAGGAATCATTAATGAGCACTGACTATCACAAGCAAAGTTTTTGGACTAAATATATTTGGTCCACAGATCATAAAGTAATTGGTATCCAATATGGCATAACCTCTCTTGTTTGGTTGCTTTTTGGTTTTGGCCTAATGATGATTATGAGATACCAACTAGCGTACCCAGATACTCCAGTACCTATTGTTGGTGCACTTTTAGGTGATGGAGGGTTATTGCCACCTGAAATGTATAATTCATTAGGTGCAATGCATGGTACCATTATGATCTTTTTAGGAGTAGTTCCATTAGCCTTTGGAGCTTTTGGAAACTATTTTGTTCCTCTTCAGATAGGCGCTATTGACATGGCCTTTCCTAAACTTAATGCTGCTTCATATTGGACTTATTTTGCTGGATCAGTTATTATGGCAACAGGTTTTTTTCTTCCAGGTGGTGCAGCCAACTCAGGTTGGACCTCATACCCACCTTTGTCTGTAATAGCAACAATGGGGCAAACTGTATGGTTAATTGGAATGGTAATGCTAATTACTTCATCTTTACTTGGTTCAGTTAATATATTAGTAACTGTTATTCAGCTTAGAACTGATGGAATGACTTGGATGAAGTTACCTATTTTTGTTTGGACTCAATTTATTACAGCATTCCTTTTATTATTAGCCTTTCCTCCATTAGAAGCTGCTGGTGTTTTACAGTTAATGGATAGAGTTGTTGGCACAAGTTTTTTTATGCCTAGTGGTTTAGTGGTCACTGGAGAAGTTATGACGAATGCTGGCGGAGGTAGTCCTCTACTATGGCAACATTTATTTTGGTTCTTAGCACACCCAGAAGTTTATGTTCTAATTCTTCCTGCATTTGGTATTGTTGCTGAAATAATTGCAAATAATACGAGGAAACCTCTCGCGGGATACAAAGCTTTAGTATACGCAATGGTTTTTTTAGGTTTTATGTCATTTATTGTCTGGGCTCATCATATGTATATAACAGGTATGGGAACTACAATCGGTGCTTTCTTTCAAACCACTACAATGATAATATCTATTCCATCTGTTGTAATCCTTACAGCTTTATTGCTTTCTTTATGGGGAGGTTCAATTCGTTTTAATACTCCAATGCTTTTCGCTTTAGGTTTCATTCCAATGTTTGGAATTGGTGGATTAACTGGACTTCCTCTTGGCTTAGCAGCGGCAGATATTCATTTACATGATACATATTATGTAATAGGTCACTTTCATTATGTAGTTGCCCCTGGTACTATTTTTGCATTATTTGCTGGAATTTATTATTGGTTTCCAAAAATGACGGGTAAAAAAACAAATGAAATGCTTGGAAAATTACATTTCTTCTTTTCTTTGTTATTTATGAATGGTGTATTCATGCCTATGTTTATTCAAGGTTTAGCTGGAGTTTCAAGACGACTAGCAGATGGTGGTCAAACTTATGCTCATGCTGCCGATGTAATATATCTTAATGAAGTAATGTCATATTCTGCTTGGCTTCTTGGCCTTGCCCAAATTTTCTTTATAATTAATATGGTTATAAGTCTTTTTGGTAAAAAAACAGGTGAAAAAAATCCATGGGATGCAACAACCTTAGAGTGGACTGACACAACTTCACCTCCATTAGGTCATGGTAACTTTGAAATAGTTCCTAAAGTTTATCGTGGTCCTTATGAATATAGTGTGCCTGGAGAGAAAGAAGATTTTACACCTCAAAGTAAGAAAGTTTAAATTTTATGGATATTCCTTATACCGTTAAAAATCGCCCTGATACTGGACTATATAATGGAAAGCTTGGTATTTGGTTATTTTTAGCTTCTGAAGTAATGTTATTTGGTGGTCTTTTTTCAGCATATATTTTTCTTAGAACTGGTGTAGATCAATGGCCTACAGGTTCTGAATATTTAGATATTCCACTGGCAACTCTAAATACACTATTTTTAATAACTTCATCTGTTACTATGGTTATGAGTTGGGCTTCTTTGAAATTAAATGATTTTAAAAAGTTTAAATTATATTCAGGAGTAACATTATTTTTAGCATTAGCTTTTTTAGTAGTAAAATATTTTGAATATTCACACAAATTCCATGTTGGCTATCTTCCATCAACTAATAATTTTTTAGGAATCTATTTTACAATGACAGGTCTCCACGTACTACATATTATTGGTGGAATAATCGTTATCTTTTATTTTTGGATGCCAGGTGCAAAAATGTGGGAAGTAGATCCAGAACGTTTTACAAATCGTATAGAAATCGTTGGCCTTTATTGGCATTTTGTAGATTTAGTGTGGATATTTATATTTCCGGTACTTTATTTATTATAGGATAAGATATGTCTGAATTAACACCAGAAGAAGTAAAACATCATATAAAAACATATGTATTAGTCTTTGTGGCCTTAGCTTTTTTGACAATAGTAACTGTAGGAATTTCTTATTTAGATCTTGGCCACGTTGGAGGAATTCTTCTTGCGCTAATTGTTGCAAGTATCAAAGGTACTCTAGTGGCTTGTTACTTTATGCATTTAATAGATGAAAAGATTACAATTTATTGGACTCTTATAGCGACTGTAGTAGCTTTTTTAATACTTATTTTTGTTCCACTGAGTACAATGCTCGGACAGGCTAGGATTTAGACTTATGTCAATAAAATCATTTCATATAATTTTTATTTTATTTTCAATCGGAATAACTATTTGGTTAGGTTTTTGGGGATTAAAAGAATCAATCTACATTTCTGCAGCTTCTTTTTTATTTGGAGCTGTATTAATATTCTATGGCTTTAGTGTATTTAAAAAATTCAAAACAATTTCAGAATGAAAAATAAATTAATAACATTATTTATTATAATGATTGCTCTTTTTCCAGAGGTAACATTAGCATGTGCAACATGTTTTGGGGATCCAAATGCAGCCGCAACACAAGGAATGAATAAAGCTATTTTAGCGATGCTTGGAATTACCGGGGGTGTATTAGGTGGTGTTGGTTCTTCCATTGTTATTTTAAATAATCGTGCTAAAAAATATGCTAAGTCAATTAAAGATAAAAAGAATTAATTCGGAGGATATGTTCTGTGTTAGAAGTACTTAGAAGATTAGGCTTACCATCCGTATCTGCATCAACGCAGGGCCCACAAATTGATAATATTATTTCGATAGTTCATTGGTTAATGCTTGTTTTATTTGTTGGATGGGGAGCATACTTTATATTTACACTTATAAAATTTAGAGCTTCTAGGAACCCCAAAGCAGATTATAAAGGAGTAAAAAACCATTATTCTTCTTATGTTGAAGGACTAGTAGCTGTTATTGAAGTTGTACTTTTATTTGGTTTTGCTTTTCCTATTTGGGCTAGTCGTGTTAATGATGTTCCTGTAGGTACAGAAGTTGTTCAACTAAGAGTCGTTGGTCAACAATATTTATGGAATTTCCACTACCCTGGCCCGGATGGTGTATTTGGAAAAACAGATGTGAATTTAGTTGATGAAGCTGAAAATCCTATTGGTTTAGATCGGAATGATTCATTTGCTAAAGATGATGTTTATGTACCTCAAATGCACATACCTGTTAATACTCCAATAAATATTTCACTTTCAACAAAAGATGTTATTCATAATTTTAAACTTCCTGAATTTAGAGTATCTCAAGATGCAATACCCGGTATGACAATCCCTGTTTGGTTTGAAGCAACAATGACTTCAGATGAATTTTTAAAAACAACGATCGGAACTAAAAGAGAGGGTAGAGGTTTTGAAATTGCTTGTGCTCAATTGTGTGGCCTAGGTCATTCAAAAATGAGGGGTTATTTAAATGTTTATGACGCAGAAGGTTATTCTGCTTGGCAAGCAAGTGAACAAGAATATTTACTAGAGCAGGAAGATGATGATGATTGGGGAGATGACGACTGGTAAACTTTGAATTAATAAATAATTATTTTAAACCCCTATCAAAATATTTTTGTGGGGGTTTTTTTTGATTTATAAATGAATAATATAATTTAATTTGTAACTTATTAAGTTGATTTATGGGGAAAATCTAAATCATGAAATACCAATCTAATATTTGGCTACGACGACTTTCAAAATTAACAGTTTTTTCAACGTTATTTTTAATATTTGTAGGAGCATTAGTAAAAAGTCATGAAGTTGGCTTATCAGTTCCAGACTGGCCTACAACATATGGAAAACCAATGTTCTCTTTTCCTCTTACTGAAATGGTTGGTGGAATATTTTATGAACATGGTCATAGAATGTTGGCAACTATTATAGGTTTTTTCACGTTAGTACAAGCTATCTCGATTGGTTTCTCAAATTCACCCTTTTGGCTTAAGAGACTAGGGTTTGTAGCATTAGGAACAGTTATTTTACAAGGAATGTTTGGTGGAATAACTGTTCTATTTTATCTACCTCCAGCTGTATCAATGATTCATGGAGTATTAGCTCAAACTTTTTTTATTATAACAATAATTATTGCTTACAGTCTTTCAAATGAACGATATAAACGTGAAGAAATGGGATACAATGAAGACATTAAAAAAGGATCACTATTTTTAATTAGTTTTGTTTATATACAGTTAATTCTTGGAGCATTAATGCGTCATACTGCTTCTGGCATGGCTATCCCCGATTTTCCAACAATGGGTGGTTTATGGATCCCAACTTTTTCTGAATCAATGTTAAATAATATTAATGTTGATCTGTTTGATATGGATTGGGATATGGTTTCTAGAAATCAAGTTATTATTCACTTTATTCATCGATTTGGTGCACTGATTGTTTCAACTTTTATTGGTTACTTCTTCTTCAAAAATAATTCAGTGTTTAAAACAAATAATATTTTGAATAAAACAAAATGGTTAATTATACTTGTTCTGATTATTCAAGTTTTTTTAGGAGCTTTAACAGTATTAACTGAAAGAGCGCCATATGTTGCAAGCTTTCATGTAGTTAATGGTGCTGCTTTATTAGGACTTAGTATTTTGCTCGTTCTAAGAGCTCATCCAATAGAATTTTCAAAATGGATTAAATGAAATTTAAAAAAGAAAAAGCTAAGTCCATTTTCCGTGTCTATCTAGAATTAAGTAAACTGAATATTTTATCTCTTGTATTAGTATCAACATTTCTAGGTTATTATATAGGTAATGATGGTATTGGTGAATTATCTAGGATATTTTACACTCTTTTAGGTACATCTTTAACAGCTGCTGGCTCAGGAGCTTTAAATCATTATTTAGAACGTAACTCAGATAAATATATGGAAAGGACAAAGAACAGACCATTACCTGCGGGCCTTATATCTCCATTAAATGTAATTATATTTGGTGTACTTATGACTTTAGGTGGTAGTTTTTTGTTAATATTTAAAATTAATTTACTTACAGGTTTTTTGTCTCTTTTAACTGCATTTTTGTACGTAGTTATTTATACTCCTTTGAAGCGTATTACATGGCTAAATACTTCAGTAGGATCTATACCTGGAGCCTTGCCAATTATTGGTGGCTGGACAGCTGCAACTGGAGAGGTTGGAACAATGGCTTGGATTCTTTTTGCAATCATGTATCTTTGGCAACATCCTCATTTTTATTCAATTGCATGGATGTGCAAAGAAGATTATGCTGCGGCTAAATTCAAAATGCTTCCTGTTATTGAAAATGATGGCAGTCGAACTATAAGACAAATATTTTGGCATTTATTACTAATGATTCCTATTTCATTATTACCTGTAATTGAAGGGTCCTTAGGATATTTTTATTTATTTGGCGTAACTATCATTTCTTGTGCTTTTTTCTTATCAGCAATTCCTTTAGCAAAAAATAAATCAAGAAAGAGTGCACTCCTTTTACTAAAATCTTCAGTACTATATTTACCAGTTTTACTTATTATAATTATCATTGATTTGAAAGTTTAAAAATGAATCAAAAAATACGTTTTATTATATATGGTTTAATTGCATTTTTTCTATTGATAACCTTCTTTTTTAAAGAATCAAATGTAATTAATGATTTGCCTATTACTGGTAGTGTACCAGACTTTGAATTTATAGATAGCAATGGCGAAACTATTACTCGTGAAGATATGGAAGGTAAAGTATGGGTTGCAGATTTTATTTTTACTACGTGTACAATGGCTTGTCCAATTATGACAGGAAATATGAACATCATACACAAGTCTTTTAAAGATGAAAACAACGTTAGAATTGTTTCAATCTCTGTTTATCCAGAGTATGATACTCCAGATATTTTAAAAGAGTATGCATCAAGATATGACGCTAATACAGACCGATGGCATTTTCTAACAGGACCTGAAGAATCAGTTAAAAATATTATTAAAACTGGCTTTAAAATTGGAGATTATGAAGATATTATTTTTCATAGTGAGAAGTTTGCATTAGTTGATATAAATGGAAATATTCGTGGATATTATAGTGGAATGAAAACTGAAGATATATCACAATTAAAAAAAGATATTAAAAAATTACTGAAAAAAAGCTAATGGTAAACCAAGACAAATTTTGGTTAAAAATCATATATATTGTATCAGTTATTATTTCATCAGCTGTTGCATTTTTAATATTGGGTCCAAGACCAGAAGGTATGGAAGGTAGTTTAGATGTATCAGTATTACCCATTGTCAATGCAACACTAAATGGTATTACAACAATTCTATTATTATATGGATTTATATTAATTCTCCAAAAAAAACGACAGAAACACAAATTGGTTATGTTGACAGCATTTGCGACATCTGGAGCATTTTTAGTAAGCTATATTATTTATCACTGGTTTAAAGCTGGTCCTAAGCAATACTTAGGTGAGTATAATGAAATATACTTATTTATTCTACTAACTCATATTGTACTTGCATCAATAATAATCCCATTGGCTTTAATTACTCTTTATAGAGGATGGACTGATAATTTATCAAAACATAGAAAGATAGCAAAAATAACACTGCCATTATGGCTTTACGTATCTGTAACTGGTGTTGTTATTTATTATATGCTTTACTAAAGTTTTTTCACAAGACCGCCAAATTTTTGATTTATTTGAAATCCTAACTTATAAAATAATCCAGATTGAAAGAATCCAACCGTTAGATATTTAATATTCTTAACTCTAAGACGCTGAAAAAGCTCTTGAATTAATTTTATACTCAAATTTTTATTTCTATATTTTCTAGTTAAAACAACTTTTTCTAAATGTGCAATTCCCGTTCTTGTGTATCTCCAAAAAACTCCACCAATTAAATGATCTTTTTTATTAAAAATTAGAAGAAATTCATGATTTAATTCAAATTGAACTTCTAATTTTGCTTCAATGAGCTCACTATGAAATTTCGCGACTTCTTTAGGGTGGTAAGGTGGTCTAATTTTATAAACATTACTGAATTTATCTTCGACTAAGACTATTAAATCAAGCTTCGTTTTTTCTCCAATTTCACGAGATATAAGTTCAGCGTAGTCTGCAGCATCAACATGTTCAAATACAAGGCGAGTTAGAAAATATTTTTCATAATGAGTCAGATCAATTTGATCATGAATTTGATGAAGCTTAAAGTTTAAACTTTCGTCAGAAACTGATTTGAATCTCATTTCATTCATTAATCCATTTAATTTGATGAGCAATTGAGGGTTTGTATTTTTAAAGGCTGTCATAAGAAAAAAACGAATTCGAGTTTCTGGATATTTTTGACTTAATAATTGGAGTTTATAATCTTTATATAAATCTTGAATTACAACACCTTTTGCTTTGTGTGTTGCATTAGGATTTAAATCAAGCCAGCGTTGATATCTAAGTGATGCAAAAACTACAGATTTTCTTAAAAGTCCAAACTCATCAACATCTTTTAAAAATAATGAGATTCTATTTTTATTAAGCCCTGTAGCTTTATCTCCTTGTTTAATTGTTTTTAAAAGTATTGTACCATTTTTAGTGCCAAAAACTTCTAAGACAATTGTAAAAAGAATCTCCCATTCAGCCATCTTTTTTAAACCTGGAAATTGTTCTTCCGTATCAAGAATAAATTTTTTGTATAACGTAACGATAAGATCATAAATACTATTTGTTTCTTTTCGTTTAGAGATTGAGATAAGACGTGTACCAGTATAATAATCATATTCAGGTATAATTACATTTTTTGTTGTAGAATCTAAAATCATTTGAGTTTGACCAGAGTTTTTCCAGAACTCTAAGTATGCAGCTATTCCATTCCATATAAAATGCAACCATCTCATTTGCCATCTATCAGGATAAATTTCAGATGCTATTTCAGTTTGATTTCTTTTTAGATACTGAAGGACCGTTTCACCTGGAATATATTCTTCAGAAAAAATCTCATTCTTTTCCCAAATTGATCCAAAGTCTTCTACTAGTTTTTGATCAGTGGTGCTTGCACCAATTGTGATTAACCAATTAGTTTCTCTTTTAAATTGAGATTTATTTAAATTATTATTAACATTAATTACAAAATTAAATGCGCGATTATCTTTTAGTTGAACAAGAACTCTGACAATCATTTTCCCATGTCCTTGACCGATTAAAGTACACCAAATTCCTTCATTTGAAATATCCTCTAATAATATTTTGGAACCATTTGAAAAAATAAAAATAGATTCTCTAATAAGTGTTGAGTTTTTAATTGCAATCTCAATTTTCTTTTTTAAATCATTAGGTATATTTTTATCAAATTGAATAATTGAATTCCATTTAAAATTTGATTCATAAATATTATTAATTATTATTTTTCTAAACTCTTTATTTAGAGTACTTCTTTTCTTTCTTGCTAATTCAGCTAGAGTTTTATTCTTTGATACTAAGACCCAAAGAGTGAGCTGCCCTCTTACAATCATATAAAATTCTGGTTTAGATAGTACTAGATCTGTTATCATTTGGATTAAGTATTTACCAATTGAAATATCAGTATTGGTCATTATTACTTTATCTCTATAATTATTCAATAATTTAAGGATAGAGTTCAGATGTTTAGACTCTAAACTATTAAGGTTGAAATTTCTGTATACTTTAAAATCTTTAGAAGACTTAAAAAGATTGATGAACATATCTCCATCAATATGTGGTGTAAGTATTTCTAATGCTTTTATCCAATTATTCTGATTTGGATGAAATTGAAGCTTTAATAATAATTCTTGTATTATTAATTGATAGTTTGGTGATGATATAACATTTTTTAAAAATTCAAATGATGATTTAATATTAACTTTAGTAAATATATTATATGCGGCATTATGTAAATCGTTAATTGATGGAATTTCATCATTATAATTAATTGAGATACTTTCTTCATTCTTATTAAAAGGGAGTGATTTATAATCGACATTAAAATGTCTGTAAGATTCAAATGAAACTACTCTAAATATTATATCTCCGATAAAATTAACAAGAGGTTGATTGCCAATCCAAAGGTTCGGGTCACGGATGAATTTTTCAATACTTATGGTAGTCTCTGAAGTATTGTAATAATAATTACCAATCTTTAATTTTGTTTTGGACCAATTTAATTCGAGTTTGTTTTTTAATTTATATTGAAAAACAAACTTTCCATCCCAACTTAAATCTCCACGAGTAAGGCTCTTGTCTCTTAAAATCCAATTAGGAATTCTAATTTCATAATTTCCATTAATTAGACTAATATAGTTTTTTTCATACATTGGCTCGATAATCTTATTAAAATTATTTATTATATTTTTTCGTTTGTAAGTATTCTTTGTGGTTAATTCGTCGCGATTGCTTTGAAAATCTCTAGATATTATCGCATAATTAACTATTCTTTCATAGGGTGGAAGAAATGAATTAACTGAAAAAACTAAAGAGTTATAATAAGTTCGTTTTTCATTAGATGACATGTTTGTCATATTAATAGTTTTATCTTTAGAGTTAGGATATAAAAGTAGTGTATTGAATTCTTTACCATCGCCAATAAGGAAAACAGATTTTATTGCTTCAAAGTCTTGAAAAAGATTTTCTATCTTTTGTGGTGAAATTGTCTGGCCACGACTATTTTTATAAATTTCTTTCTTTCGATCTACAATAAAATAATGACCTTTTTTATAATTAAAAATATCACCTGTATGAAACCAGTTATCAATAAAAGAGCCATCTATCTCATCTTTATAATATCCTCTAGTAACATAATCTCCTTGCATTAACAACTCATTGTCTTTTGCTAATTTTAAATTAATTCCTGGAAGAGCTTTTCCTACAGAATTAGCAATGTAATTTCCTGGAGGTGTCATTGTTATTCCTCCCGTAGCTTCTGTCATACCATACCCACTAAGTAGGGAAATTTTATTTTCATTAAAAAATTTAAAAATATCAGGATCTAGAAAACCTGCGGCAGATAAACCGAATTTCAATTTTCCTCCAGTAATTGAATTAGTTTTTGCACGAATCTCTTCATCAGAAGATCTTTCTATTGAAATGGAGGATGCAATATGTTCCTGAATTTGAATCCATCTTTTAGGGATTGATATAAAAACTGAAGGTTTTGCAAGCTTAAAATCTCTTAGGAGAGTTTTGAAAGAAGTAGATTCTGTAAATGTATACTTAGCTCCCCAAAATAAGGCACCAAGCATTTCAAACCAACGCCCAAATGTATGATATAAAGGTAAATAACATAAAAACCCATCTTTTGGACCAATATTAGGTAGAGCCAAAGCTCTTGCAAACCGTTTTGAGATTATATTTATTTGATTAAATTGAATACCTTTTGGATTATCAGTTGTACCAGAGGTATACATAATAGTTACGACAGAATCTTGATTATATAAAGTTGGTGTTTCTATTTTATTTTTTAAACATTTATTCCAAAAACTATCCCAATCTTTTTTATAGTCTATCTGTATCATATTTAAATTCTGACTTTTAAACTTTGATTCAATAAGAAGTTCTCTAGCTTGGTCACTTCCTACGAAAAGATTTGTGATTTCAGAATGATTTAGGACATAGTTTAGATGCTCTGGTGATAAATTTAATGGAATAGGGACAACTCTAATCCCGTATACTAAACATGCTAAATCTAAAAGTGCTCCGTTTATATGATTAGGTGTTAAAATTCCAATAGTATCAGAACTGTTGAGATTATTTTTAAAATATGAACCTAATACTTTAACCTTACTCCAAGTTTCTTTAAAAGAAATTGAAACAATGGTTTCATTTGAAATTATTTGAAAAAATGTTTTATCACCGTAACGCTTTGCTCTTTGATCTAAAATATGTGATAATTGATAATTTGATTTTTTTATTAATTTTGATATTAAATAGAACCAATCATCCACTTTGTCATTTTCATATATAATTTTATTTACATTCGGAAGATGTCCAATTTCTAAAAAATCATTAATAGACCTAGAGTTTCCATCCTTAATTAGAAAATTAGCACTATCAAATAATTCTTTAATGGTGCAATCTCCTTCAAATGCATTTTTTATGATTTTATTTAGCTTAATCATAGTTAAAATTAAAATAATTAGTCTTTATATTTGCTATCTATATAGTTGTAACGTGTATTTGGTTGCAGTAATTTTTGACTCTAAAGGATTCAGACAAAAATAACATGTCAAAAAAAATAAAATATTCATCAAATCAATTAGCTAAATATATCACTGATGCTCCAGGTATTGTTAAAAACTATATTCTATCACTTGAAAAACAAGTTGGTAATTTAGCAAATATTGGTTTAGCGCTATCAAAAGAAAAAAACATGTCCAAACTTTTGGAAATGATTTTAATTGAAGCTAAACGTATTGCTAATTCTGATGGTGGAACATTGTATATGATGACAGATGATAATCGTCTTCGTTTTAAGATTATGATGACAGACTCTCTTGATTTTCATATGGGTGGAACATCAGGAAAAGATATACCATTTTATCCTGTAAAACTTTATGATGAAAAAGGTGCTCCAAATAAGTCTATGATTGCTGCCTATGTAGCCCTTTCAGGAGAGACAGTAAATATTCCAGATGCATATAAAGCTAAAGGGTTTGATTTTTCTGGGACTAAAATGTTCGATGAAAAGACAGGCTATCATTCTCAATCATTTTTAACAGTACCATTAAAAAACCATGAAGACGAAATTATTGGTGTTCTTCAGTTATTAAATGCGCAAAATCAAAATACAAAAAAAATTATTCCTTTTACTTCTGATATCCAAGAGATGGTAGAAGCACTAGCAAGTCAGGCAGCTGTTGCAATAACAAATAAAAATTTAATTAAAGATCTGGAGGCATTATTCGAGTCATTTATTAAGTTGATTGCTTCAGCAATTGATGCAAAATCACCTTATACTGGGGGACATTGTGCTCGTGTTCCAGAAATAACTATGTTATTAGCAAAGGCTGTCCAAGATACAATAGATGGTCCCTTTGCAAATATCTCTTTTACAGATAAAGAAATGTATGAATTAAAAATTGCAGCTTGGCTTCATGATTGTGGTAAAGTTGCGACACCAGAGTTTATAGTAGATAAGTCGACAAAACTTGAAACTATTTATGATAGAGTAAATGAAGTTGAAACTCGATTTGCTGCCCTCAAAAGAGATGCACAGATTAATTTACTTAAAAGAGAGTTGAAAATAGAGCGAGATGACTCACTATCAAAAAAAGAAAAATTAATTAAGATAAAAAATCTTAAAAGTAAATATTCAAAAAAACTGCGAGAGTTAAAAAGTGATTTAGAGTTCATTAAAGAATCAAATATTGGTGGTGAGTTTATGTCAGGTGAGAAGAAAGATCGTGTCCATAATATTTCTAATTATCATTGGAAACCAAACGGAAAAATAGAGAACTTTTTGTCTGAAGATGAAGTTTATAATTTAACTATTCCTCGTGGAACACTTACAGCTGAAGAAAGAAAAGTAATCAATGATCATATTGTAGTAACAATAAATATGTTAGAAGAATTACCTTATCCAAAACATCTTAAAAATGTACCTGAATTTGCTGGTGGACATCATGAAAAATTAGATGGTACTGGTTACCCAAAAGGATTAACTAAAAACGAAATGTCTGTACAAGCAAGAATTATGGCTATTGCAGATATTTTTGAAGCACTTACAGCTAAAGATAGACCGTATAAAAAAGGTAAGACTTTAAGTCAAGCAATGCGAATACTTGGGTTTATGAAAAATGACGCACATATTGATGTTGATCTTTTTGATATATTTGTTAAGGATAAAATTTATTTAAAATATGCAGAAGATCACCTTGATCCTGATCAAATTGATGAAGTCTGAATGTGATTAAATTTTTAAGCTAATTTTGTTTTATAATGAATTTTGAAATATTAATTGTATTATCGCTTATTGTATTAGCTTTTTTTCTTTTTGTCACTGAAAAATTTCCACTGGATGTAACTGCATTACTTATTTTAAGTATTTTGTTAATTGTTCTACCAGACCATTTGTCACCTGAAGATGCAATCTCAGGGTTTGCAAATCCTGCAGTTATTACAATTGGATTATTATTTATTCTCAGTTTTGCATTACAAAAAACACGAGTATTAGAATATTTAATTATTCGAATAAATAAACTTGTTTCTCAATCAAAAAATTTAGGTTTGGGTGTATATCTTTTAACTATTTCTATTGCAAGCGCTCTAATGAATAATACCGCCATTGTTGCAATCTTTATGCCTGTAACCATAAGATTAGCTCATCAATATAAAATCAGTCCTTCTAAATTATTAATACCATTAAGTTATGCTGCTATTATGGGTGGTACCCTTACCCTAGTTGGCACATCAACGAATCTTTTAGTTAATGCTATTTATGTTGATAATGGTGGCACATCATTAGGGATGTTTGAATTTGCTCAATATGGATGGATTCCTTTAACTATTGGATTAGCTTATGTTATTTGGATTGCACCACTAATTCTACCCTCGAGAACAATCACTTCTAGTTTAACAAAAAGTTACCACATGGCAGGCTATTTAACTGAAATGAAAATATCTAATGATTCACCTTTAGTTGGCAAAACTTGTCGTGAACGAAATATAAATCAAAATTATGATGTTATGGTTTTAGATATACAGAGAGCGGGTCATTTAATTTCGACTAAAGTCGGTGCTCAACTTATTCAAGTTGGTGATATTTTATTTGTAAAAGGAACTATAGAAAGTTTTTTGAGGATGAAAGAAGTTGAAAAAATATCACTTCTTACTGATGAAAAACTAACGCAGAAAGAATTAGAACGAGAAGATAATGTTTTAATGGAGTGTATGCTTACAGATAAATCAAATATTGTTGGTAAGACTTTAATGCAAAGTAATTTTAGAAAAAAATTCAGAACATTTATCCTAGCAATTCGTCGTGATGGTGCTATTATAAGAAAAAAAGTAGCACATGTTATTTTGCATACTTATGATACCTTACTTATCTATGGTAGAAGAAAACAGATAGATAAATTAGCGAGTCGAGGAGATTTTATTTTATTGGGTGAAGTTCAAGCCGATCTTGTTAAATCTAGATATTGGTGGGTAAGTATTCTTGTAATAATTACTACAATTATTTTAGCTGCATTTGGAGTCCTTTCAATTTTAAAAGGGGCTATAATAAGTGCAGTTATTCTATTAGTATTCAGAATAATATCACCGAATGAAGCTTATGAATCAATCCATTGGCAAGTAATAGTTTTAATAGCAGCTCTTATTCCTTTAGGTATTGTAATTGAATCAACTGGTACAGCCACTTTTATAGGTGACTTAATCTCTGAAACTGTAGATAATTTTTCTCCAAATAAACAACCTTATATCTTATTAGGCTTGATATATCTAATAACAATGATATTAACTGAAGTTTCCTCGAATACTGCTACTGCAATTATAATGGCACCAATTGTGATGGCAGTTACAAATCAAATGGGAATTGATGCTCGCCCATTTATTTTTGCAGTTTGTTTTGCAGCATCAGCTTCTTTTGTAACTCCTGTTGGTTATCAAACTAACTTAATGGTGTATGGCCCAGGTGGTTATAAATTTTATGATTTCATAAAGGTTGGCTTGCCATTATCAATTATATTTTGGTTATCGGCAATATTATTTATTCCTAAAATTTGGCCTTTCCAGTAGAATCTAAATCTTATAATATTATTTATAATAACTAGATAATTCACTAAACCTGCTAGACAATATTCTCTAAATTCCGCGCTGATGAGCCAAGAAAATAAACGAAATTCTAGACTCCAATCCTTTTTAGACAATCCTTCTAAATCTATGTGGTCACTTGCAATACCAATTATTGCTGGAATGGGTATCCAAACACTTTATTCTTTAGTTGATATGTTTTTTATCGGAAAACTAGGTGGTGATGCTATTGCCGCAGTAGCCTTTAACATGCCAATCTTCTTCTTTGTGATGGGCCTTTCATTTGGTTTAGGTAGCGGCGTTACTGCATCTATTGCAAGATTTATTGGATCAAATGATAAAGTTAATGCAGATAACTCAGCCGAGCACTCTATTGTTATCGCACTTTTAATAAGTGGGATACTTACTACTGTAGGGTTGCTATATGGTCAAGAAGTTTTAAGATTTATGGGTTGTACACCGAGTGTTTTACCAGATGCTTGGAAATACCTTAAAGTTAGTTGCTATGGATTATCATTTGGTATCTTATCAGCTTTTTTTCGATCTATACTTGCAGGCGAAGGAGAGATGAAACTTCCTATGATTTTAGCTGGGTTAGGAACTGTATTCAATATTATCCTAGACCCTATTTTTATTTTTTCTTTAAATCTTGGTGTTGTTGGAGCAGCTTGGGCAACAACAATTAGTCAATTTATTGTTTTTATAATTTTCATATTTATGTTATTTGTTAAAAAACATTCATATGTTCAATTTAAAATGAAAGATTTCGCATTATCAAAATTTATTGTTAGTGACATTATAAAAGTTGGAATTCCAGCATCACTCTCATTTATTGTAATGGCTTTAGGTCAATTAGTTTTTAATAGAATTCTTGTTAACTATTCTACAGCTGCTGTAGCTGCATATCAAGTCGGTGGTCGTATAGATATGATTGTGTTTTTACCTATCATGGGAATTGCATCAGCTTTAACAACAATGGTTGGAATGTTCTATGGAGCTAAGGAATATGAAAAAATAAAATTCATAACAAAATACGGAATATCTCGTGCAATAATGATAACAAGTGTTGGTTCCATAATTCTTTATGCTTTTGCTCCAAATGTTGTTTCTTTTTTTACAAAAGAATTATTTATTCAATCTACTGCAATTGGATATTTAAGAAACATCGCAATTATTTTTCCATTTATTTCAATTGGATTATCTATTGGTAGGATTCTTCAGGGTATAGGATTGGGTATGCCATCATTAATCATAACAATTATTCGTGTCATTGGGGTAGCAGGTCCACTAGCTTATTACTTCACTAATATTTTAAATAAGCCAATTGAATGGATTTGGTATGCAATGATTATTTCTGGATTAATGGCTACAATAATTTCAATTGTATGGCTACGTGTAGCTTTTCGTAAATTACTGCCAGCAATTCCAAAATAAGAGGAGGAACTATGGCTTTGCTTAATGATTCTGAAATTCAGTCTAACCTGGATTTGATGGAGGGGTGGGTCTTTTTCAATAATTCTATCAGCAAAGAATTTCTTTTTAATGATTATATGAGTGGAATTCAATTTGTTAATGAATTAGCTGAATTTGCTGAAAAAAATAATCATCATCCTGATATAACTATTGGCTGGTGTAAAGTTACGATTTCATTCACATCTCATGAACTAGGTGGAGTATCAACTGAATGTGTGAGTATGGCTAAAACTGTTGAAAATTCTCTAAAGTTATAAGGGGCTTTATTAATGTTAAGACTTATTTGCATTTTTTTTCTACCTGTTATAATATTAGCACAGCTCACTACTTCAGCTACAAAAATAAGTATTGAACCAAATATGGATGGAGATGTTATTAATGACCCTGTTTGGAATAACGCGACACCAATAAGTACTTTTTATCAAAAAACACCAGACGAGGGTGAACCAATCTCTGAAAAAACAGTGGTTAAAGTTTTGTATTCTGAAAAGTATTTTTTTGTTTCAGTAGTAGCGTATGATAGAACTCCTGATAAAATTGTAATATCAGATACAAGAAGGGATGCCTCGTTAAATAATTCAGATAGCTTTTCTTTTGTAATAGATACCTTTAAAGACTATCAAACGGGTTATGTTTTTGGAACTAACCCTGCTGGTATAGAATTTGATGCTCAGATTACTGGCGGAGGTGAAGGTGGTAGTATAGGTAGACGCTTCAGTATCGGTAGTGGTGGTGGATTTAATGTTAATTGGGATTCAGTTTGGGAAGTTAAAACTGAGAAGGGTAATTATGGTTGGAGTGCTGAATTTGCGATCCCTTTTAAAACTTTAAGGTATAAAAAAGACGATAATCAATCATGGGGAATAAATTTTGAAAGGGTTATTGCAAGAAGAAAAGAAGAATCTCATTGGTCACCTATTTCAAGACAGTTCACTATGAACCGTTTATTATCTGCTGGTACAATTGAAGGTATAAATGTTCCACACGCTAGAAATACTAAAATTATGCCCTATATTTTAGGTCAAAGAAATAAAATTATTGATGAAGATTCAATTGAAAATGAGGAGAGTAACTTTGGTTTAGATGCTAAAGTAAGTGTGGGGTCTTCAATGACATTAGATCTTACTTATAATACTGATTTTGCACAAGTTGAAGCAGATGAACAACAGATTAATCTTGATCGATTCAGTCTTTTTTTCCCTGAAAAAAGAGCTTTTTTTCTTGAGAATGCAGGTTTGTTTTCTGTTGGATCTGGAGGAGGTTATTCAGGCCCTGATATTGAAATGTTCTTTAGCAGAAGGATTGGTGTTGGTTCTGACGGCATTCCAGTTCCAATTATTGGCGGTGGGAGATTGACAGGTACTTTATCTGGAATGAAAGTAGGGGTTTTATCGATGGTTACAGATAAAGTAAAAGATGTTACTGATCAAAATAATTATTCAGTATTACGTCTAAAAAAAGAATTGCCAAACCGAACTCATATTGGCGGAATGTATACAGCATTAGACCATACAGGTCATGGTGGTTATATAAATCAATCTTATGCTATTGATGCTCAATTAGGTTTAGGTGAGTTAAATAAAATTATTGCCTTTGCAGGTTTAACTGATACTCCAGGTTTGAATAAAGATAATGCTTATGCTTTTAGAATAGAAGGGGCACGAGATGCTAAAGCAGTTTCAAGTTCTTTATCTTATACAGAAGTTGGGGCAAATTTTAATCCAGAGATGGGTTATCTTAAACGTGAAAATTATCGAAAATGGTCTGGAAGGATTTTTACACGATTTAGACCAAAAAATGATTTTGGACTTTTAGAGGTTCGACCTCATATAAATTATGATGGTTATTGGAAACTTAATGGTTTTCATGAATCAGGACGTTGGCATATTGATAATCATTGGGAATTTAGATCTGGGTTTGAAATACACACTGGAATTAATTTAGTTAAAGAAGGTGTCTTAGAAATATTTGAGATATCTGAAGGTATTAATATTAATAATGGTTCATATAGTGATATAGAAGCACAGGTTATGATAATGACAAATAGATCAAAACCAATTAGTTTTAGTTCTATGAATCGCATTGGAGGTTTTTTTGGAGGAAATCGAGTAAATATGACACCAACCATTCGAATTCGTTTTAAGGATCGTTTTACATCTGAATTCAGTTATAATTATAATAAAGTTGAATTAAATAATGGCAAGTTTACAACCAGACTTCTTAGGTCTCGTTTAACCTATGCAATTACATCCAAAACATATATTCAATCTTTACTGCAGTATAATAATCAATCTGATCAATGGTCAATGAACTGGCGGTTTATTTGGCAACAATCAGCAGCAACAGGGTTATACCTAGTTTATAATCAATCAGAAGATTATGATGGAATTCCTATTAAAAAGAATACGAAGTCATTTGCATTAAAATATTCGTACTTATTTGATGCATTTAATTAGTGTAAATATTTAATAGTAGAAAAGTTGACTTATTAAAAATATAAATAAAATTATTTTATTATTAATTGTTGGAAATTTAGCTTCACAAAATAGTTCATTAGTTAGTGAAGCAAAGACCTTACCAACTATGGATGGTGAAGTTATAAATGATGAAGCTTGGGAAGGTATATCTGTAATTAAAACCTTTACTCAGAAATCACCAGATGAGGGCACTCTTTCAACTGAAGAAACTATAGTTAAGATTATGTATTCTGAAGATACTTTTTATGTTTCTGTAGTATGTTACGATTCAAATCCAAATAAAATAGTTATAACTGATACTCGAAGAGATGCTCCATTAAATAATACAGATAGTTTTATGTTTGTGCTTGATACATATAACGATCAACAAAATGGATTTGTTTTTGGTACAAATGCTGGTGGGATTGAATATGATGCACAGGTCAGTGGTGGTGGCGAAGGAATGTCTATAAGTAGTACTCGACAATCAGTTGGCATCGGTGCAAATTTTAATATCAACTGGGATGCTGCTTGGGAAGTTAAAACTAAGATAGGTGACTACGGTTGGAGTGCTGAATTTGCTATACCCTTCAAAACATTACGCTTTTCAAACAAAAAGAATCAATCTTGGGGGGCAAATTTTCAACGAACAATAGCAAGACGAAGTGAGCATGCTTTTTGGTCACCGATACCAAGGCAGTTTAGTCTAAATCGTTTATCTTTAGCTGGAATAATTATGGGCATAAACGTTCCTTCTAGTAGGAATTTAAAAGTTATGCCCTACGTACTTGGTAATAGAAACGATGTAAAAGGAGAAGATACTTTTAGTACATCTAATAATGATTTTGGTTTAGATGCTAAAGTTGGAGTAACATCAAGTTTGACGTTAGATCTTACATATAATACTGACTTTGCTCAAGTTGAAGCTGATGAACAACAAATAAACTTGGATAGATTTAGTTTGTTTTTTCCTGAAAAAAGAGGGTTTTTTTTAGAGAATGCTGGACTTTTTTCAGCGGGAGAAAACACTTACTATGGACCAGATATTGAAATGTTCTTTAGTCGAAGAATTGGAATTGTTAATGGCAAACAAGTACCAATAATAGGTGGAGGACGTTTAACTGGAAATATTGGAGGAATGAAAGTAGGCGCATTAAATATGCGCACAAAAAAAGTAAAAGATGTTTCAGATGGAGATAATTATAGTATTCTCCGTTTACGAAAAGAATTACCGAACCGAACGCATTTTGGAGCTATGGTTACAAATCGTCAAGGATTAGGAGAAAATGGATACACTAATAATGCCTATTCTTTTGATGGCGCCCTAGGAGTTGGAGAGACGATTCAATTAACTGCATTTGCCGCTACAACTGATCCTGCTGAAAATATTAAAAATAAAAAAACCTATGCGTATGTTTTAGAAGCAAATAGAAACACAAAGTCATTTACAAATCAGATTAGATATTCTGAAGTAGGAGAGAATTTTAACCCTGGGATGGGTTTTGTTAAACGTTTGGGTTATAGAAAAGTCTTATTTAGAATTTTAAACCGTACACGACCTAAAGATTTATTTGGATTATTAGAACTTCGACCTCATATTACTTACTGGGGATATTGGAAGTTAAATGATGGTTTTCAGCAAACTGGATTTTTACATGTTGATAATCATTGGGAATTCCGCAATGGTTTTCGAATAGATACAGGGATAAATTTTACAAAAGAAGGTGTTGAAGATGAGTTCTCAATTGTAAGAGATATTTTAGTTCCAAAAGGAACATATGATAATAAAGAATTACATATTAGAACTAATACTAACCTTACCAAACCTTTTAGTATAATTATAGTTAGTAAAACGGGCGGATTTTTTACTGGAAAAAGAAAAAACACAGATACAACTCTACGATATAGATTTGGAGATAGATTTACTTCTGAGGTAATATCTAAATATAATGATGTAAATTTACCTGAAGGTGATTTTATTACGCATTTGATTCGTTCTCGTATAACATACGCAATTACCCCAAAAATTTATATTCAATCATTACTTCAATATAATAATCAATCCGATCAATATTCCATGAACTGGCGATTTATTTGGCAACAATCAGCAGCAACAGGTCTATATATTGTTTACAATCAATCTCAGGATTATGATGGAATTCCAATTGATAACAGCACCAAATCATTTGTGATAAAGTATAGTTATCTTTTTGATGTTTTAAACTAAAAAATAATTTTAGTTCTCAAAAAACAATATATATATTAAAGTTTTTAGCTTTACTTGATTTTAGATTTAGCTTATGATATATCTTATTATTTCTACAATTATTTGGGCATTCTCATTTAGTATTATTGGTAATTATTTATCTCCTATAATTGATCCTTGGAGTCTCTCTTTACTAAGAGTTATTATATCATTTTTAATTTTTTTACCATTTGTGGATATAAATATCAGCAAAAAAAGAATGATATATATTTCAGGTATTGGTGCCATTCAAATTGGATTCATGTACAGTTTTTATTTAAATGCTTTTAGTTTCATCAGTGTAGAGAAAATATTGTTATTTACAATTTTTACACCAATTTATGTTACAATGATTTCAGATTTTTTTCAAAAAAAAATTCAAAAGTTCTTTTTATTTTTAAGTTTATTTAGCGTAATAGGTTCTTTGCTCATTAGAATAACAGACGTTCAATTATTAGACCTTAAAGGGTTTGCATTAATCCAAGGAGCAAATTTTTCTTTTGCATTAGGTCAGGTTTTGTATAAACGATATATTAAAAATATTTCTAGTCAAGATTACAATCTAAATGAATTTGCTTATTTTTATTTTGGCGCGATAATAATAGCATCTATAGGATCAGTGATTATGATAGATTCTATCACATATCCAAAATCTTTAACTCAATGGTTATTAATATTATGGTTAGGCGTAATTGCATCAGGATTAGGTTACTACTTTTGGAATCGTGGATCTCTTTTAGTTAGCAATGGTACTTTAGCCGTTATGAATAATTTAGTCATTCCTTTAGGTCTTTTTATTGAGATTGTCTTTTTTTCAAAATCAATAATTGTAGGTAATTATACTATTGGAGTATTAATTATTTTATCTTCAATTTATTTTTCTTTAAGACGATAATTTAACGGATAAATTTATACTTTAATAAAAATTCTTTTTTTATACATCAATGAAAGTATTAGCCAAAAAATAAAAATATGAAATAATGCGAATAGTAAAGAACTGTTTATATCTCCAGCCAAAGGCATAAAAACAGTTTGGTATAAATATGAATATCCAGATATCATTTTACCGTTAAGATTGAAACTAATATTTAAAAGAATTTTTGTCCATATTCCAGAAATCACAAAAATAAAAATTGAGTTTGACCCATAAACAATAAAAGGTTTTGCCCATTTATAATTCTTTTTTACATCAATAAGCCATATCATACTTGTCAAAACTAATATTCCAATTCCACTCGTGAAAAGTACATAAGAGCTTGTCCATAAAGCTTTATTTATAGGTAATAATAATCCCCAAATCCAACCAATTATTATAAATATAGATCCTAATACAGCCATTCTTTGACAATTATTTTTTTGATCACTTGCAGTTTTTATCATTGTACCAACTAAGAAACCAATAAGTACTGTTACAATTGCAGGTATTGTACTAAGTAAACCTTCAGGGTCAAATGGGATACCATTACCACCCCATAAATGACTTTCACCTAATATTAATTTATCAATATATAAAACCAAATTAGAACTCAGTGCATATGGATCTACGCTATTAAGTATTCCATATAAATATAATACAATCCAATAAGTAAATAGTAAAAAAGTAGATATTTTTATGATTCCTTTAATATCGAGTTTAATTACAATAATACTTGCGAATAAATAGACCAAAGCAATACGTTGCAAAACACCCAATAATCTTAATGAAGACCAATCCCAATCTTGTCTAACGAATGGAAATGCGTTTAGGGTTAAACCTAGAATAAAAATAGTAATTGAACGTGAAAAGACTTTCTTAAAGAGTGGACCATATTTATTACATATTTCATATTTTTCAAATGTAAAGCGCATAGCCACACCCATAATTAATAAAAAGAAAGGAAATACTAAATCAGTAAGTGTGCAACCATGCCAATTTGCATGTCTTAATGGTGAATAAATATGAGACCAAGTTCCTGGGTTATTGACTAAAATCATTAGCATGATTGTAGCTCCACGGAAAGTGTCTAATGCTAATAGACGTTTATTTAACTCACTCATTTAATTTTTAATAGTTTTATGATTAAAACTCCAGGAATTGTAGTAATAATAATCCAAATAAAAAAGGATTGATAGCCTAATATATTTTGGAGCATACCACTTACCATACCAGGGAGCATCATTCCTAGAGCCATAAATCCTGTGCATATTGCATAATGAGCAGTTTTATGTTCTCCTTCAGAATAGAGCATTGTATAAACTAGATAGCTTGTAAAACCAAAGCCGTAGCCAAATTGTTCAATCGAAACGAGAAAAGATATTAACAAAAAGTTCTCAGGTTGTGCTGTAGCCATATAAACATAAACGAAATCAGGAAACTTCATTGCAAGTGCCATCCAGAAAATCCAATATTTTAATCCATGTTTTGAAATTAGGAATCCACCAAGAATACCACCAAGAGTTAGTAGAATAAGACCAACTGTACCGTTTATAAAGCCTAATTCGATGTTTGATAGTCCTAGACCACCTTTATCAATTGAATCTAACATAAATAGGGGCGCTATCTTTGATAGCTGTGCTTCACCTAGACGGTAAAGCAGCATAAATGAAATAGCAGCTAGAGCATTAGGTTTGTTAAAGAATGATTTAAATATTTTAAAATAGTTTTGAATTATTTTTTTAATATTCAAATTATGATTTAATGAATTAGACTGTGGGTGGGGTAAGCGCCATGAGTGGTATAATGCAAAGATCAAAAATAAAAAAGATAAAAACATAAACAATATTGACCAAGCTTTAAAGATATCGCCTGTCAAATTTTGAAAGACGCCAGCAAGCATGATAATTAATCCTTGTCCGGTTAATATTGCGAATCGGTAAAATGTGTTTCTTATACCAATGAACCATGCTTGACTTTTAGATGGTAACGCCATCATATAAAATCCATCAACAGCAATATCATGTGTTGCGGAACTAAATGCTAAAAGCCACATTAATACTAAAGTATATTGTAAAAAATTTGATGAGGGGATAGTTAAGGCAATACCTGCTAGACAGCTCCCAATTGCAATCTGCATTGATATAATCCAAAAACGATTTGTTTTTAAAATTTCCACTAAAGGACTCCATAGTGGCTTTATAACCCAAGGTAAGTATAACCAGCTAGTATATAATGCAATCTCTGAATTAGTAAGACCTAGATTTTTATACATTATAGTTGAAACAATTATTACAATCGCATAAGGAAGTCCTTCAGCATAGTATATAGAAGGGACCCAAGACCAACCTTTGGTTTTAATATCATTCATTATTTATTATAAATAGTACTTATTTCTGTACCTGGATAATAATGGTTTAAAATTGAGGTAACTTCTTTTTTTGATAAAGCCATACCTAAGGCACCAATTTGACATAATCCAACTCCATGTCCCCATCCTTTACCTTCTAGTATAAATTTATCTTTAATCTTGTTAACGGTAAAAGCTGAGCTGTATAAAAAGGAGGGCGATAGAATTTTTCTAATTTGATATTCAGAAATAATTTTAATATTCTCAGTTCTATTATCAGTATTGAGAAATATAATTTCAAGTTTAATAATTCTACTAGATAAGCCTATTTTAGTAGGGTTGATATCTAAAACTTTTTTTACATCCAAGCTAAAATTAATCTTTAAAGAATTGATTAAATCTTTATGATTAATTTTATAATTCCATCTGTAATATTTACCATCTTCATCAATATTACCTATGTAAGTTTTAAGTGAAGAATCTGGAATAATATCTGTACTACAGTATGGAATGCCTTTTGAATTTGTATCTTTAATAGAAGTAAGGTATGAGATTTTATTTCCTACCCAAACATTTTCAAAACTTTCAGTAATACCCCCACATGATTTTGAGTAACGAGCATCACAAATTTTATTATCATAAGTAATTACTTGTCCAAAAGTTAGTTTAGATATTTTATTTGACTTTTTTGTGGTATTTAAAATTCCTTGATAACGCTGACAACAATCATCATTACATATATCAAACCCAAGAAGCACATGTTTACGTTCAATATTTGCTAAAAGCCATGATCGAGCAACTATAAATTGAGCTTTTAAAAATTCTTCAGGGCATAATGCACTCATTTCTGATGTAGCAACACATTTTAAATAGTTTTCTAGTGGTAATTCATTAATGACCATGATATTATTTTTAAAATATGAGAACTCGAGAGTCCCCCAGTAAGATAAATCGATTTTCTTTTCCCAATGGAAACCTCGTCCAGCTGGAACTTCATTAATCTTAATAAATGGATTTCCATCAAGAATAGAAGGAACAAGTTTTATACTTTTATCCTTAAGTGAAAGTTCAGGGATTATAATATGGTTATCACTCACCTCAATATTTAATTCTTTTTTATTTTTGCAGGAAGGGAGGATTTTAGTGCTGGTTTCAACTTCATAACATTGAGAATCTGAAAATGAGCACCGAATTTTTTTTATACTATCTGTTGGTAATATAATACCTATTCTAACTAGAGGCTCTTTTCTAGGTATTTCATTTGGGATTAACAATTTTCCATCCAAACTTTAGCACCCATACCAATAATAGGTGCTTCCCTTAGCTTTGAAAGTAATATTCGTTTAGGAATAAAGTTTTCATCTTTTATGAAGTGTGCTTTAACTATAGGGTTAGCTTTTGAACATTGATGTTTTAATCCTAAAATTATAGAATTATATATACCATTCCCTATTTTACTTTGAAGGAAAGTTGAAAGTTTTTGCCCAATGATTATTTGATCTAGTAATATATTCGTATATGGATGTATAGATATAATTGATCGATCTATTTGGTATTGATTATTCCACCCTGAATAAATCGTTGAAATCCTTTCAAAAAGTAATTCGCTAATAATCTTCCCAATATCATGACTAGTTAATCTATTGATTAATTTATTAATTCCTGACATTGAAGTATAATTTTCTAGTGAATCGCCATTGCTTGTTTTTAATTCAATAGTTTTTGCAATCCAACTAGTAATATGATCAAATGGGATCAATTTATTTTTTAATTTTAATCCATCAGCAGTACCCGTGCCACCTCCTAAGTAATAAGCATTATCTATATTTCTTAGTGAACCATCTTGAGCATATTCTTCTCCCCAGACACACATGTTGGCATCACTTTCTAATGGATAGATAGATTGGTTTATTTTAGATTCTATATAATTTAAATATCCAGGCATTCTAGGGCCGTTTGCCATAATAGTTATACCACGATTATTAATATCTTTAATCCCTGCTGTAGCAATTCCAATTTTCAAAGAGGCCTTTGAGGTAAAATGATTAATTAAATCTACAACGCAATCCATATAAAGATTACCTTGCTGAACTTCAAGTTCACTTATTTTTAAATTTTGGTATTGATCCATTAGGTTAGTAGTAGTGAAGCTATCATTAAAATTTGGATGATCTCTATATTGAATTTCAATAGCTGCTTCATCCAACTTAAATGTATTTTTATTAATCTTATCAACAATAGCTCCAGAAACTTTGGTCGCTCCTGCATCAATAGCTAAAACCTTCAAAACTAAAACCTGTATTCTTTTAATTTCATATCGCTTTCAAACTTCAAACCTACTTATTAAATCATGAAATAAAAGTTAAAGAGTTATTAGATAAGTTCAGTTAATTTTTATACTATGTTTTTAAGCAAATATTTGATCATTTTAGCAATCTTTTTTACAGGTTGTGCAGGACCTACTCATTTATCTTACAAGGATAATTGGGCAGAAAAAACTTTAAATAAACTAACATTAAGAGAAAAAATATCTCAAATGATGGTTGTTTCTATTAATTTAAATTTTTTTAATTTTGAAAGCCAACAGTGGATAGATTTACAAAACTATATTAAATCTGATGGTATTGGAGTCCTTCACATTTGGTTTGGAGATGCAGGTACCTCCTTAATTATTTTAAACGAGATGCAAAAGAATTCAAAAGTACCAATACTTGTTGATGCAGATATTGAATCTGGTCTGGGTAGACGTTTCGATGGTGCAGTTACACTACCTCCAATGATGGCTATTGCAGCTACAGGGGATGCATCATATGCGTATGAAGCTGGAAGGATATCAGCTGAAGAGAGTAGAGCTGTAGGGATACATTTTAATCTTTCTCCAGTGGTAGATGTTAATAATAACCCTAAAAATCCAATTATTAATACACGTTCTTTTGGTGAAGATCCAGATTCAGTTTATCGTTACTCAATTGAATATATAAAAGGTCTTCAAAATAACGGTATGCTCGCAACAGCAAAACATTTTCCTGGTCATGGAGATACTGAAACCGACTCTCACTCATCCCTGGCTCAAATACCAAGCGATTCAACTAGACTATGGACTGTAGAATTAGAACCCTTTAAAAAAGTTATTGATGCTGGTGTTGATGCTGTTATGGTAGCACATGTGAATGCACCAGACTTTCAAGATCATGCTGAAAACCCAGCGACTTTATCTAAATTTTGGATTCAAGATATACTTAAAACTAAACTAGGGTTTGATGGTGTAGTAATAACTGACGCAATGCGTATGGGTGGAATAGTCAAAAATTATTCTGACAAATATGCTTTATTTGAGACTATTAACGCAGGATCAGATATTATTATTCAAAATATGGATTTAAAGCGTTCAATAGATCATATAGAGAAAGCTGTGTTAAATGGTATTATTAGTGAAGATAGAATAAATATATCCGCATTAAAAGTATTGAAAATGAAACAAAAGTTAGGACTTCATAATAATCGTATGATATCTATGAAAGATACCTATACTCAGGTTGGTAGACAAAAAAACTTTAAGTCAGCGGCTGAAATGGCTCAAAGATCAATCACTCTCGTAGTTGATAAAAATAATTTACTTCCTCTACAACCAGAAGTGGATGAGGTCTTATTCATTATTGATCTTTATGATGGAGCAAATAATCATTCTGAAAGTGATTTAACAAAACAATTAAAAAGAGCTGGGAGAAAAGTTAAATCTTTTCAAATTGATAAATCTGATAGTTTAGTAGTTGCAGATTATATTTTAGATCAAATTCCGAAAGATGCTCTAGTTCTACTTAATGCATTTGCAAACCCGGTTGAACATAAAGATGAAATTTTTCTTCCAAAAGTTGAAGCAATTTTTATTAATAAATTAATAAAAAAAAGTAATAGGATGATTGTAACTAGTTTTGGTAGTCCTTATTTAATTCAAGATTTTAAAAATGTTCCAGTATATATATGTGCCTACAAAGGAAGCACTCTACTTCAGAAAGCAGTAGGGAATGCTTTAATTGGTAATTCAAATATTTCAGGAATTCTTCCAGTTACTATACCCAATGTAGCAAAAATGGGAGATGGTATAAATATTATTGGAAAAAAATGGCCTAAAAAAGCTTCGAATTGGAAACCAGGTAAAGAATTAAAGCGTATACGTGCAGACGAAATTTCTGTGAATATTACAAACATACAAAAATCTTTATCAGATGCTGTTAAAAATTTTGCATTCCCGGGTGGAGTATTGCTCGCGAGTAAAGATGGTAAAATATTTATTCATGAAGCTTTTGGATATCATACTTATGATAAAAAAGAAAAAGTGACTCGAGGTGACATTTATGATTTAGCATCAATAACAAAAGTTATTGCGACTACATCTTCAGTAATGTTGTTGGTGGATCAAAACAAGATATCTCTTGATGATAAAGTGATTAAATATTTACCGGAGTTTAAAGGAAGACAGAAAAACTATTTTAAACAAAAATCAAATACCACAATTCGACATCTTATAACTCATACTGCTGGACTACCGCCATTTAAAGAATACTTTAAGATGAATAAACCAATAGAAACTATTTTGGATTCTGTGATGAATACTGAGCCAAAATATGAGTTAGAAAAAAACACGATTTATTCAGATATTGGGATTATTGCGCTTGGTAAAGTTGTTGAAGCTGTTACACAAACTAGTCTTGATATATTTACAGATTCACTCATTTTTAATCCATTAGGAATGAATTCTACATATTTTAATCCTCCTAAAAGTAGAATAAAAAGGATTGTTCCTACAGAGTTTAGTAAAGTTTATAATAAAACTATTCATGGATTTGTTCATGATGAGAATGCACTTAGTCTAGGAGGTGTTGCTGGACACGCAGGACTATTTTCAACGGCAAGAGATCTCGCGACATTCTCACAAATGATGTTAAATAATGGTATATACGGTTGGAAACGAATATTTAAGAGTGAAACTGTAAATTTATTTACAAGTCGAGCTAATTTATTAAAAGGAAGTTCACGAGCACTAGGATGGGATACGCCAGAAGGAAAAGCCTCAGGTGGCGTATATATTTCTGATAGCAGTTTTGGACATACAGGCTTCACAGGTACATCTTTATGGATAGACCCAGAGCATAAAGTATTTGTTATACTATTAAGTAATGCAGTTAACCCTAATAGATCATATAAGGATCCAAACTATTATAATTATAGACAAAAAATTCATTCAGACGTCTATAAAGCTTTAGGAATAACAAAGGTTAATTCAAATTTATTATGGCGTAAGAAATGGGATTAAATATCAAAAGTAGTTTCATTCTAAAAGTTATTTTTTATTTATTATTTTTTACTAATTCTTGTACTAAAACAAAATGGATTGATACGCTTCCTAAACCGTGGACTTTATCGGAAGATGCAATAACTAAAATCTTACCAAAGTTTCACGAAAAATATCCAGATTTCCATGATCGTTTATTGGCATTCTCTTTATGGCAAGTAGGTAAGCCGTACGAATTATTTTGTCTTGGTGAAGAGGAAGGAGTAGATAAGGATCCAATTTTTAGATTAGATGTTTCTGATTGCACTGTTCATATTTTAACAAGCCTTGCTAGTGTACAAGCTCAAAGTTGGAGTGGTGCTAAATTAAAACTAATTCAAATTCATTATAAAGCAAACTCTTCAGGTAAATCATTTCCAACTTATAACAGTCGATGGCACTACACATCAGATCGAATAGAAGAAAATCCTTCAACTAAAAATATTACAAATAATTTAGTTTTACCTGAAAAATTAAAGAATATTACTATTACCTTAAACCAAAAATCAAATGGAAAAGAGTTTTTAGATTTAAATTGGAAAAAATCAATATCTATTAATTATATACCAAGTGATAAAATAACTTCAGATATTATTAAGAAATTACCTGTTATCTCAGGAGTCGCTTTTGTAAAAAAATCGTATTTTGATACAGGATTAATAGTTGCTCATGAAGGTATGATAATTAATAATAAAAATATTATCCATGCCTCATCAGAATATGGAAAAACAGTTAACATGGATTTTATGGAATATTATTTTCGTTCTGATGGTGAATTGTTTGATGGTGTTCTATTTTATTCTTTTCATCCTATTGATAAATAGAATGCATTGGTTTGACCTTGCAATCATCATCGTTTTTCTTTCAGGGTTTTCAATATATGGAATTTTACAAGGTAGATTAAATAATTCATCAGAAGACTATTTTTTAGGAGGAAGAAATATACCTTGGCTAGTTGCAATGTTCTCAATTGTTGCTACAGAAACATCAGTTTTAACTTTTATTAGTATCCCGGGTTTAGCTTATAGAGATAATTGGTTTTTTCTTCAATTAGCATTAGGATATATCATTGGTCGAATTTTAGTTAGTCTTATTTTATTACCTGAGTATTTCAATTCAGGTATAACATCTATTTATGAAGTAATTGGTAATAATTTTGGGAAAAATATTCAGAAAATTGCATCTGGAATATTTTTAATTACTCGAGTTTTAGCTGATGGGGTACGTTTTTTAGCAACTTCAGTTGTTGTTCAGGTAATTACAGGTTGGTCGCTTCCATTATCTGTCTTAATTATAGGTTTTATAACTTTAGTATATACATTAAGTGGTGGAATTAAAACTATTGTTTGGATTGATACTATTCAATTTATACTTTATTTACTTGGTGGTATTATTTCAATAATTGTTGCTTTTAATTATCTTGATCTCCCATTACAGAATATTTTATTTGATCTTAAAAGTAATGGAAAATTAGCTACTATAAATTTTTATGGTAACGCTTTAGAAGATCCATATTATTTTATAAGTGCAATACTGGGTGGAGCATTACTATCATTTTCTTCACACGGTGTTGATTATATGATGGTTCAAAGACTACTTAGTACAAAAAATCTAGTTTCAGCAAAAAAAGCAATGATTGGTAGTGGAGTATTCGTCTTTATCCAATTCGTAGTTTTTTTATTTGCAGGATCACTTATTTACTTAGTGATGGATGGAATAACAATACAAAAAGATAGAGAATTCACAACTTTTATTATTAATTATATCCCGATAGGAATTAAAGGACTTCTTTTAGCAGCAGTACTTTCTGCAGCTATGTCTACACTGAGTTCATCAATTAATTCCTTGGCCTCTTCAACGGTTACAGATTGGCTAAGTGGAAAACCTTCTTTAAAACAATCAAGATTAATTAGCCTTATTTGGGGAATGCTACTTATTCTAATAGCATTATTTTTTGATGAAGGAGATTCTTCAGTAGTTATTATTGGATTACAAATAGCTTCTTTTACCTACGGTGGACTATTAGGTTTATTTTTACTAAGCAAGTTTAATATCAAATTTAATTCTATAAGTCTAATAGTGGGTTTAATATCAAGTCTTCTGATTGTATTTTATTTAAAGAATATAAATGTTGTATGGACTTGGTTTATTGGTATATCTGTTCTGGTTAATATTTCATTTACTTTTCTAACAGAAATACTAATAAATAAAAAAAAAGTTTGAAAATCTAATTTGATTTCAACTGTCTTTTCTGTAATTAGCTTTCATATCATCTAATCTTTTATATTGCCATTTCATTCTTTCTTTAAAATTTGCAAAATCTCTATCACTCTTTTTTGACCACAGTACTTCAGCCATTGCACACATTCTAGGAATAGCCATGTACTCAACTTTTTCAGGAGTATTAATATATTCAGTCCAAACATTACCCTGACCACCCAAAATATATTTAATTTTATCGGGTTCGATATTATCTGGAACAGGTTCAAATTGATATACTTTTTCTAACGATAAATAGCCCCCTATAGCTAAAGGTTCTTGGTCTTTAGCTTCTGATTGATAATAATCAAAATATGCATGCGAAGTTGGAGACATAATTACTTCATGATTAGCATTTGCTGCAACGATACCTCCATCCATGCCTCTCCATGATTGTACAATAGCATCTGGTGCTAAACCACCTTCTAAAATTTCGTCCCACCCTATAAGTCTTTTATCTAGTTTTGATAAAATATTTTCAATACGTTTTATAAAGTAAGATTGAAGTCCTTGCTCATCTTTCAAATTTTTGTTAATGATTAGTTTTTGGTCTAAATCATGTTTTTTCCATCTATCTTTAGGAGCTTCATCACCTCCGATATGTATAAAAGGTCCTGGAAACATTTCAGCAACTTCTGTTAGGACTGTTTCCAAAAAATTAAAAGTAGATTCTTTTCCAGCACAAAAGACTTCTTTGTGCACACCCCAAATTTTAGCAACAGTATGTTTTTGATTAGTACAAGATAGCTCAGGGTAAGCAGCAAGTGCAGCTAAGCTATGACCTGGCATTTCAATCTCAGGAACAATAGTTACATATCTTTTACGGGCATATTCAATTACTTCTTGAATCTCTTTTTTTGTATAAAAACCTCCATATTTTATACCATCAAATTTATGTGGTTTATCAAAATAGTTACCGATAAGTGTTTCATCTCTATAAGCACCTATTTTAGTTAATTTTGGATAAGCATCAATTTCAACTCGCCAACCTTGATCCTCAGTTAGGTGCCAATGAAAAATATTCATTTTATGCATTGCAATATAGTTGATATATTTTTTTATAAATGTAATATCAAAAAAATGTCGACCAACATCTAAGTGCATACCTCGCCATTTAAATCTTGGTTGATCTACAATATTCATATTCAATAGTAAAAGACCATCCTTTGACCCATCAGAAGAATCTAAGAGTTGTTTAAATGTTTGTATTCCATAAAAGATCCCATTTGGTGAGTTAGCAATAATTAAAATTTTATCTTTATTAATATTAATGATATAATCTTCATCATTTAAATCATCATCAGTTTTAATTATTAATGAAATAATTTTATTAGAATTTTTATTTAATGTGATGTTATGATTATTAAGACTTTGAGTTAATAACTCTTTTAAATCATCAAGGTCTATGTGAGCATTGTTATGATTAATTGACCATTTATTATCGATTAATGTTTTACCAGAAGCAATTTCAATTTTTGAAGGTAAAGGAATAAGTCCTAGATTATTCATATTGGGTTCTTCCTTGCAAGCTGTCAAAATCAAAGTTGTTAGTAAAAATATATAAAATAAATTTTTGAACAAAAATCTCCTAAAAAGAAATGATTTGTTTTGGTTGTGCAATATTAAATCCAGCATTAATTATTTGTTGTTGAGCATTAGAACCTTTAATTAAAGCTGGGTTAGTATGGTTTAAATGAATAAAATAAACTTTAGATATTTTTTTTGATGATTCTAATTTATTCAGTGATTCAACAATAAAAGGATGAGGTATTTCAGACATGTCTCTTCCGGGAATTTCTCCATTTTGAAAGAAAGATCCATCTAAAAGAGCATAATCATTTTCATCTACTATCTTTATAATATTTTTTTCCCATTTAGACCATTTATCTATATCAGGTATAAATATTATTGATTTATTTGGGCCTTCAATCTTGTAGCCAATAGTTTCAGAAAATTCATCTCGATGTGGCACAAGAAAAGGTGTAATTTTTATTCTATTATTTAAATCTATTGAGGTTCCATCTTTCAGCTTCTTTAACTCTATATTCTTGAGATTTACTAGCTGACTCCATGGGCCATTAGATTCTAAATAATTCTTCATTTTTGGCATTGTATAAACTGGGACTGACTTTGTTCCCATTACTTCTCTCCCTAAATGAATTAGTCCTGTATAGTGCCCTATATGAGCATGTGTTAATAAAACTCCCTTAAAAGTATTTAAATTATTTTTAGTTAATATCTCAAATTGTTGAGGAAAGTCGGGCGTTGCATCAATCATCCATGTCTCACTTGTTTCTGGATCAACAATCCCTAATGAAGAAACTAATATTTTTTTTGAAGGATCATTCCAACGATTAACGCAACAAACTTTATTACATCCGGCATGTGGAACTCCACCATCTTGAGCTATTCCTAGTATAATTATATAAGGATCAAGCTTTAAAGGCTTTAAACATCCAATTGTTAATAGAGGAATAAGAAATAAATAATTTATCTTTTTAATCATTATATCATACTTAATGCTGATACAATTTTATCTTGTAAATCTTTATAAGGAAGTGAGGTGCCTTTAAATCCATTCATAAGGATAGAAAAAGCAACTATTTCGCCACTATCAGTGAAAATGTATCCTGACAATGTTGTAACACCTGATAAGGACCCTGTTTTAGCATATACTCTATTAGGGAGATTTCTTTTATGTAAAACTCCTTCAGGTGTACTATTAGGCAACGTATTAATAAATTGATTTCGAATAGCTTTATTTTTATAAGCCCATTTTAATAAATCTATATATTGACTAGGGCTGCCATAATTATATCTTGATACTCCAGAGCCATCCTGAATTGAAAAATTTGTGGTGTCTATTCCTACAGTGTCATTAATAAACTTTCTAACTTCTTTTAGTCCATTTTTCCAATTACCCTCTTTTTTATTTGCTTCAAATCCAATGGTTTTAATTAAAAGTTCAGCAGTTAAATTATCACTCTTAACCATTAAATTTTCTATTATTGGGACTAATGATTTTGATTTGTGAAATGTAATTAGTTTAGCCTGTTGAGGAACTAACCCTTTTTTTATAGAATTAATTTTTTTACCTTTTTTAAAAAGCATTTGCTTAAATAATTGACCTGTGAATTCAGTTGGGTCATGTATGTTTCTAAACAATGTATCTTTTCCAGAAGCACTTAAAATATTTCCACTTATTGTAAAAGAGTTTGAATTATTTTTCCAATCCCTATTTATTTCAAATTTTATAGAATTTGAAGTATCATTAGTTGTTACAGATTTATTTATTATCTTAAAATAATTTGATTGTGGAATAGTTTTTATTTTAGCAGGCTTTCCTAATAATCCTGGTGAAACTATGAAATCAACACAGTTATCATTAACAGATAATGCACTGATTTGAGCAGAGTACCACCATGCGCCTTCATCCCACATCCATCCTTGACCATATGTAGTAGAATCCATCCGTGTATCATCAAGAATTAACTGTTCGATTTTTAAATTCATTTTTGATATAATTGTAGCTAAAGAATCCAATGCTCTCAAGCTTAGGTCAGGGTCTCCACCTCCTTGTAAATAGAGTTTATTATTTTCATAATAGACATTTGTATTAAAAGTATAATTTGAATCAAGAAGAGATAGTGCAGATAGTCCGGTATATAATTTATTATTACTTCCAGGGTTAAATAATGAATTACTATTTAATTCAAATAAAGTTTCATTAGAGGTTAGTGAAATAGCTTTGACACCAATATTTGTGTTTATTTTAGATTCATTAATTATTAATAATATTTTTTTCTTTAAGTTCATTCTACCTATACTGTTATAGATAATAGGTGAATGAGAGCAACCAGCAAAAAATATAAGAATCCATATATATTTATTCTTATTCATAAAGATGATATTTTTTTGATAGTGTGCTAAAATGATTTGATTGGACATCCCAATCTTTTAATTCTTCAATATTATCCTGACCCCAAAGTTTTTTCATTCTTTTTGAGTTAATCTTAAAATCATTTGGATATAGCTTTTTTAATGTCATTAAAACTTTATAGCCTGTATGAACACTATTATAATTATTTCTATCATTGATGACAATCTCAACACCATTACATACTTGATTTTTATACTTTGGATTAATGGCAACTCCTGGTATATCAGAAGGGATATATGATACTGGTATAAAAGAGACCCCAGGTAGATCTAAAGCATTTAAATTTTCGTTCAATATTTTTTTGTTAACCCATGGAGCACCAAAACGCTTAAAGGGCTTATTAGTCCCACGACCTTCATTCATATTTGTAGCTTCTAACAAACACATTCCAGGATAAATAGTAGCAATATCTAGATTTGGTATATTAGGAGATGGTTTTACCCAATTAATGTTTGTTTCGTCAAACCAAGTTGACCTCTTCCAATTTTTTAAAGGAACAACTTCAAGATTTGGGATCTTGTTTATCCAGTTTTCTCCAATGATCATTTTTGCTAATTCGCCAATGGTTAAACCATATCTGATTGGTATAGGATAATAGCCAACAAAAGATTGGTTTTTCATTTCTAAGATTGGTCCCTCAATTTTTATACCATTAATTGGATTAGGGCGATCAAGCACAATAACTTTGATATTTGCTTCAGCTGCAGCTTCCATAACTAATCCTAAACTAGAGATATAAGTATAAAACCGAGCACCAATATCTTGAATATCATAAATAATTAAATCTAACTCAGAAAGTTGTTCTACAGATGGTTTGCGGTTTTCCCCATAAAGACTTATTACCTTAGGAAAAGATTTAATTTGACCATAATCTACTTTTTCACCATCAGCAGCCTCTCCAAAAAGACCATGCTCGGGTGAAAAAATAATTTTAAGATCAACGTCGTTTCTCTTCATTAATTGCTTATAATTTGGAATACCTTTATTATCTAACCCTGAATTATTTGTAACCAAACCTATTGATTTACCCTGGATTAATTCTATTTTTTCAGACAGTAATACATCTAAGCCACTTTGAATGTCTTTGATATAATTTGTTTTTGAATTTAATATTTCAGTTTGAACAGGTAAATTTTGGCTACACCCTAAAATAATAATGAGCCATATTATTCTAGTAAATCTCATTATTTTAATAACGTAAACTTTTTTGAAACAACTTCCATTCCTTGGGAAAGTCGTGCAATATATACTCCCGATGGAGCTTCTTGCCCATTCTGTATTAAGCCATTCCAAGTAAATTTTTGCCTTCTTGTTGCAAGAGGTTGAACGGACATCTTTAATATATTTCTTCCTTTCAAATCCGTTATCGATAAATAAGCAATAGGTGAGAATTGTTGAACACTAAACTCAATCGATATAGAACGATTTGAAGGGTTTGGGTAAAGTGAAATAATTTTAATTTTATCTGGTGTTGAAAAAGAATCATTATTAGTAGATGCGATTGGGCCTTCAAGATATTTTACAATTCGATGCATGACTTCAAATCGTTTTTGTTCAGGGAAAATAGTCTCAAAGCCAATCGTTAAATAAATAAGTGCACCTGGGTTAGGGCTATCTAAAAAGCCACCTCTATAAGCTACACCAGCACCACCTTTAGTGTCGTAATTAACGCCATTGAAATACAAAATAGATTCTGCATTTAGGGAAGGTTTGATTGCATCTGGCCAATCGACATCATATGTTCCCATAGTTCCATTATCAAATGAAAAAGAAATATTTTCAAAGACTGTTCCAGGGACGCCAGTAATATCATAGACTCCCTGTTTTCCTGCAGGTGCATCTGATAAGTAATTAGCTTTTAATATTTTGTAATAAAAATCTTTATCGTATTGATTTCCTTTTTCTACAAGGTCATAGCCTACTTCAGACCCTGAGATAAATAAACGACCTCCATTTTTTAAAAATGATGTAACCTTTGTTTGTTCATTAGCATCAAAAGAATAAGAAGAAGGTCCTTCTTCACCTAGTATCCAGTCAACGATTAGATAATCATTTAAAATAAGATTTCCATTAATAACTGCTTCATTTGAGGTTGCATCAAATGAATACCCAATATTTTCTATTGCTCTACCATGCTCTTTAATATAATCAAATGAGTTTGTTGTCCCATTTATTCGATCAAAGCCATTCACAACTAATATTTTTGGTGTGTTCACAGATGTTATTGTACCTAGAACCTCAGTGTACTTACTTGAGCCAAGTTCATTGTTGGCTTTTAATTTGAAAAAATAGGTACTGTCCAAAGATAAATTTTGAAGAAGAATAGGAGATTGATAAAACAAACCATAATCTTTTGTTTTTTTTGAATTATTAAATATTTGAGTAAGAGAGTAGGATAGTGCTGATTTACTTTCTTCAAAATCAATAGAAATAACTCCATTACCTAAGTTTGTTACATTAAAACCAACGGGTGTACTTGGTTCAGATAAACCACCGACTTTTTCTTTTAGTGCTTTCCATAACTTATCTGTTCCATCATCATATCCTAAAGCCCAAATACCAATGCCAGCGAGGCCTTTTTCTAGTGCTAGATCATATTTTTTAGAAAGTGAAAGGCTATCATCATACCATGCTTGAAACCATCCATTATTTTGATATTTGTACCAAGGAGTTTCTGAGCTAGTATCCAAAATTTTCCCATGATATTTTGCATTGTTCTCTGCTGAAATATAATATACTGATGAGCCTTTAGCTTTTGTACTAGCACCTTTATTCCCAGAGTTTGCTGACCATTGATAGCCATAGTAAGGATTCCCTAAAATAATTTTTTTAGAATTATTTCCAGTAGCAAGTAAATATGTATTTATAGTATTAGTTATATTATAAGCGCCACCTTTTAAAGGGGCTACAGGGCCAGTATTCGAGCTGCCTGGCCAATGATAATCATAACCCATTATGAATAAGCCATCAGATACATTTGCTAATTCATTAAAATCCCAAGCATTACTCCAGTCAACGGCAGGTGTGGCCAAAGTAACTTGTGCATTAGGAATTTTAGTTCGCAATGATTCTCTTAAATCTTTTGTAAAAATAACTAAATTAGATTTTTGAGAGGATGGAAATGCTTCAAAATCAATATTAACACCATCAGCTCCAGCATCGAATACTTGACTTGTTAAATTTTGAATTAATCTAGCTCTATTTTGACTACTACTCAATAATACTTCTAAGTCTAACTTATTAAATAAGGTTACAGTTAAGACTACTTCAACTCCATTATCATGTGCTTTATTAATTAGATCAGTGGCTGGCCATCCATGAAGATTAATTAAATCACCTTTTGAATTTGCTTCTGCAGAAAAAAATGCAATAGTACTTAGCAAATCAAAATTATAATTTTGCCATTTTGTTCCAGACCAATAAGGGTGGTATCCAAATACAGTTTTGGATGGTCCATTATTCCTTGGCTTTAGTGGCTTAGCTCTTTCTAAAACAGGTCTAAAAGTTGGTTCGAGGTAAAAAGCTTTATTATACTCTAATTCAGTTTGATGAATGCTTTGCCGTTCAACTTGCGCATTTACTAATACACAAGTAATACTTAATAGTAGAATTTTAAACATCACATCCAGAAAAAATATCTTTTATTGTTTCTCTTCTTCTAATCAATCGATGAGATTTTCCATGTAATAATATTTCTGCAGCACGAGGTCGAGTATTAAAATTATGTGACATAGAATAGCCATAAGCACCCGCATCTAAAATAGCAATTAAATCACCTTCATTCACTTGTGGAAATTCTCGATCATATGCAATTCTATCAGTATTCTCACAAATTGGTCCAGTAAAGTCAAAAGTACCAACATTCTCTCCATGAATACCTACTTTAAACATTTGATGGAATGCACCATATAAGGCTGGGCGCATTAAAGTTTCCATACCCGCATCAAGCCCAATAAAATTCTTATAACTATTTTTAATACCTGTTACAGTAGATAAAATAAAGCCTGTATCACCAACTATAGATTTTCCAGGTTCAATCCAAAGAGATGGTGCTTTTTCTTTATTAGGGTAGGCTTTATAAAAAAGATCAGACAATCTTTCAAAAAGATTATCATAGTCTAAATGTAACTCATCTTCGTTGTATGGAATTCCAAGACCACCCCCCATACTTATAAACTCAAAATTTATATTAAGTTTTGCTTCAATTTTTTTTGAATGATAAAGAATTGCTGTCATGACATCAATGAAATGGTTTTCTTCAAGATTTCCAGAGCCAGCCATACATTGAAGTCCAAAATGAGTAATATTTGAATCTTTAGCTTTACTATATGCAGAAATAATTTTATCGGCTGGAATACCAAATTTTGCATTATTACCAGCAGTGGTGATTCCTGAAAATTCTCCTTTACCAAAGCCTGGATTTAGTCGGAAAGAAATTCGCTCAGGTAATTTTATGGTAGAAAGTCGATCAAAAGATGTTGGGTCGTCTAAATTAATATAACATTTTTTTTCAAGTGCTATGGATAAATCTTCCATAGATTCATAATTACCTGTATAAATACAGTTTTTAGTATTTATACCAGCTTTTTCAGCAACATATATTTCTCCAGGGCTAGAGCAGTCAGCGCCTAAATGTGGAAGCGTTAATAACATAGTTTTTAATAAATGAGGATTACTATTTGATTTTACTGCGTAACAAATATGATATTTACTAAAGTACTTTGATAAAGCAATATCAAGTTTTGTAAGATTATCAATTAGTCTTGATTGATCATAAACATAACATGGCGTTCCATATTCTTCAGCTAATTCTTTCATTAGCTTATTATTTCGGATTAGATCTCTTAAGGGATGTTTCATTAAAATTTATTATTAAAGATTTAATGCAAAAGTTATTGAATATTGAATACAACTCATAAGTGAAAGTAGATAAGAATATGATTAGTTTTATACATGAATAAATATCAAAAAATCATACTAAGATTATTCATAATGTTAAATATTATTAACAGTCAAACGGTTTCGTCTGAATATATGATGGACGGTTTTGAGAATATTCTTAATTATAAAGACTCACGAAATATTATACTAGCTGGATTGTTAATATCAAGATTAGGTTATAATTATGATGATTATTTGCAAAAAAAAAATAAATCAAAAAAAATTATGCCAAAAAAAGTAGCAAGATTTGGAGATTATTGGGGGATATCGAATCAATTTATTCTTTGGAGTACTACTTCAGGACTCTATAGAAAAGAGCAAAGAAAATATGCGATCAATTCATTTGTAGTAAATGGTATGGTAACTTATGGAATAAAATTTGCTACAAAGAGGATTAGACCTGATAGGTCAAACAAACGTTCTTTTCCTTCAGGGCATACTTCAAATAGTTTTTTAGGTGCAACAGTTATTCATAATATTTATGGTGCAGAAATAGGTATACCATCCTATCTGCTTGCATCAATTACTGGATTAAGTAGGATCAGTGATAATAAACATTATTTAAGCGATGTAATTTTTGGTGCAGCTTTAGGTGTGGCAATTGGTACAGCATTCAATCATTTATATGAAAAAGAAATAATAAAAATTCATGGATCGTTACCAAAAAAATCTTTTAAACTTAATTATTCATGGACATTTTAAATTATGAGAAATATATCCGGTAATAAAATAATATTTTTAATTTTAATATTTTTTACTGCATTTTCAATATATATTATCTATAACATGTTTAAATTAAATTGGTTTTAATAATAAAGATTAGTAGTTCATATTATATTTATAAATAATATATTAAGATTAGACGGTAAATATTAAAAATAAATAAATAATAATAATTTAAAACACACTTATATACACTAAATATGTACTTAAATTTTCAAACATTGTTAAACAGTAAAAAATAATATTTAGAATAACACTATCTTGACATAGATTTACTATCATGTTTAAAGCAAATATTTACCAAAATAGAAGAAAAAAAATATGTGAAGGGTTAGAAAGTGGGTTAATTTTCTTACCAGGAAATAATCTTGTCCCCATGAATTATCCTTCAAATACATTAAGATTTCGCCAGGATAGCAATTTTTTGTACTATTGTGGTTTAGATTTTCCAAAATTAAATCTTATCATAGATGTTATATCTGGAGAAACAATTCTCTTTGGAGATAATCTTTCTGTTCAAGATATTGTTTGGGAAGGTTCAAGAACTTCTATTCAGTCAATGGCTGATTCCTCTGGTGTCTCTCATATTAAATCAAATTCAGAACTTAAAAATTATCTAGCCATAGTCTCTGGAAATATTCATACACTACCAACTTACAGAGCTGATCAAAAAATATTTTTAAATAATACCTTAAATGGAACAAATAATGGTTCTTCAAAAAGTTTGATTCAAAATGTAATTCACCAACGATCAATTAAATCAAAAGAAGAAATCTCCGAAATTGAATCTGCTTTATCAATAACTGCAAAAATGCATGAACTTGCTATGAAATTAACAAAAGATGGTATATCTGAACAGTATGTTGTTGGACAAATTGAAGGTTATGCATTATCCCATGGCTCTCGATTAGCATACCCGGTTATTTTTACTATTAATGGTGAAATACTTCACAGTAATAATTATGATAATATAATGACTTCTGGGCAATTAGCTCTCAATGATTCTGGTGCAGAATCCCCTTTACATTATGCTAGTGATATTACTCGAACTTTTCCTGTAAACGGTAAATTTTCTTCTTTACAAAAAGATATTTACAACATTGTATATACCATGCAACAGGCTGCTTTTTCATTTTGTTCACCCGGCAGATCGTATAAAGATGCTCATCTTGAATCCGCTATAATTGCAGTCGAAGGTTTGACTTCTTTAGGAATAATGAAAGGCAATAGCAGAGAAGCGGTTGAAGCAGGCGCACATGCTTTATTTTTTCCACATGGCCTTGGACATATGCTCGGTTTAGACGTTCATGACATGGAAGGTCTTGGTGAAGATTTGGTTGGTTATGATAATATTAGTGATAGAAGTGATCAATTCGGTTTAGCATATCTTAGATTAGCAAAAAATCTTCAAGTGGGATTCGTTTTAACCGTAGAACCTGGTATTTATTTTATTCCAAGTTTAATTGAGCAATGGGAAGCAGATAATAAACATCGTAATTATATAAATTATGAGGTATTAAAAACTTTTAAAGGTTTTGGTGGAATTCGAATTGAAGATAATATTGTAATTACTGAAGATGGTTATCGTTTATTAGGACCTCCCATACCTAGCACAACTGATGATATTGAAGCTGTGATGTCTTAATAAATGCGAAAAGCTATTTGGTTATATCTTTCATCATTTGGAATAATGTTTGCAATTTTATCTTGGATGCAAGAATCTGATATTTTAAGTAATGACCTTGCCTCGTTCAAAGGCTTTCTTGCACTATTCACTGGAACACTTTTATATTTTCTCATTCCAAAGTATTTAGATTAAGCTTCTCTTTGTTAGTAAGAGAATTAATAATTGATTTTTTATTAACAATTAAAATCTGTTTTATTATTATAAAATGTTAACAGTGTTTGATACTCCACCACCTCATTTCACAAAAATTGAGGTAAAAGATATTTTATTTTCTTATTATAAAATTAAAGCAAACTCAAAGTTATTATTTAGTGATAGAGATCAAAATTTTCTCATTAAAGATTCTTTTGGGAAGAAATACATTTTAAAAATTTCTAATCCCTCTGAAAGTATAGATTATTTAAAATTACAAAATGAAACAACATTGTTTATTAAATCAAACAATCCAGATTTAAGAGTACCAAGTTTGATAGATGATATTAAATCCATTAAAAAAGATGGTATTATTTATTTTTTTAGATTGCTAAAATTTATTGAAGGTAAGTTTTTAAAAGATGTTGTTCTATATGATGATTCTTATTTTAAACTAGGCGAATTTATGGGAATACTGGATATCTCTTTAGATCAAGTTAATCATAAATTTAAAAACTCTGATTTTCATTGGGATGTTCAAACAATTGATCTAATTAAATCAAGGCTTACTTTTATTGAGAATGAAAATGATAAAAAAATTATTAGATATTTCCTAGATGCTTATAAAGCAAATGTTGAAATTAATGATTTGAAATTAAGAAAGATGTTTATTCATAATGATGGAAATGATCAGAATATTCTTGTAGATAGAAACGGTCAATTTAATGGGATAATTGATTTTGGAGATATGGTTTATTCTTATAGGGCAGCTGAGCCAGGTATATGTATGGCTTACGTAGCATTAGGCAAAGGTGAACCATATAAAGCGATGGCTAATATTCTTAAGGGCTATCATTCTAAATTTCCTTTAAAAAATATTGAATTAGAAGCAATTACATACATATCTTTTATTAGAATTTGTATTTCAGTTACTATGGCAGCTTGGCGTTCTAAGCTATTCCCTTCAAACAAATATTTATTAATTTCTCAAGAAAAAGCATGGAATTATCTAAGAAAAATAAGACATGAGGATTTAGAATTGTTTTCAAAGAAAATAGTTGATTATGCTCGATCGTAATGAAATATTCAAACTTCGCAAAGCCCATTTAGGTCCATCATTAAGTATGTCTTATGATGAGCCACTACATATAGTAAAAGGCTTTGGCCAATATTTATATGATTCAGAAGGAAAATGTTATCTTGATGCAGTAAATAATATTCAACATGTGGGACATTCTCACCCAAAGATTGCTAAAGTAGCCGAAAAACAATTTAAAAATCTCAATACAAATACTAGATATATTGATGAAACAATTGTTCAATATGCAAAAGCATTAACAGATAAATTACCTGAAAGTTTAGATGTATGTTTTTTTACAAACTCTGGAAGTGAAGCAAATGACTTAGCTCTTCGTATTTCTAGAACTATTACAAATTCAAATCAAACAATAGTCTTGGGTGCGGGTTATCACGGAAACTTATCTTCGCTCGTAGAGATAAGTCCATATAAGCATGAAGGGCCAGGTGGAGCTGGGGCTCCAGACTTTGTTCATACCATACCAAGACCTGATAAATTTAGAGGCAAATATAGAGGTGATAATACAGTTGATGATTATGTTGATGAAGTAAGTAAAGTAATTGATAGTATTAAACAAAATAAAAATAATGTATCTGCATTTATTGTTGAATCCTTAATGGGTTGTGGTGGTCAAATAGTTCTTCCAGAAAGGTTTCTTAAAAAAACATTTAAACTAATAAAAGATGCAGGAGGTATAAATATTGCTGATGAAGTTCAAATAGGTTTTGGAAGAATGGGGTCAAGTTTTTGGGGATTTGAGACATGCGATGTTATCCCAGATATAGTAACTCTAGGAAAATCTATGGGAAATGGTCACCCTATTGCGGCTGTAGTAACAACAAAAGAAATTGCAGATAAATTTAATAATGGTATGGAATATTTTAATTCATTTGGAGGTAACCCCGTATCGTGTTCAATAGGAAATGCAGTATTAAATATCATTGAAGATGAAGACCTGCAAAAAAATGCATTCGAAGTAGGAAACCATTTAATTACTCAATTACGTACTCTTGATCACCCTTTAATTGGAGATATAAGAGGAATAGGGTTATTTGTAGGTATTGAATTAATAAATAATAAAGAACTATTATCTCCAGCTATAGATGAAGCAAAATTAATTGAAAACTATATGAAAGATCATGGAATATTAATTAGCACTGATGGTCCAGATCATAACGTATTAAAAATTAAACCCCCAATGATATTTAATCATGAAAATGCAGATGAACTCGTCTATAACTTATCATCGATTTTAAATAAAAATTTTTAATGAAAAATTATCGATTAAATAAATTATTATTTCTTTGCGTAATATTTTTAACCATTGCGTGTGAACAAAAAAATCAACTTGAATGGGAAGACCCTAGTATTTTTAGCATTAATAAAGAGCCACCTAGGGCACATTTTTTTTCTTATGAAACTTTGAAGCTTGCCAAAGAACAAATTCCATCTAAGTCATTATACTTCCAATCATTGAATGGTAAATGGAAGTTTAATTTTGCAAAAAATTTTGATCAAAGACCAAAAAACTTTTTCAAGTCTAATTTTGATGATTCAAATTGGTCAGAAATAACAGTCCCAGGTAATTGGGAATTAATGGGGTGGTCATTTCCAATTTATCTAGATGAAGAATATCCTTTTCCTGTAAATCCACCATTTGTTCCTCATGATTACAATGCAGTTGGTTCTTATAGACGTTCATTCATAGTACCTGATAATTGGAATGAAAAAGAAATCTTTTTAAAACTTGGTAGTGTTCGTTCAGCTTTTTACCTATGGATTAATGGTGAATTTGTAGGCTACAGTCAGGGTTCAAAAACACCTGCTGAGTTTAATATTTCACCTTTTACAAAAGTAGGAACAAATAATGTTTCTATCGAAGTTTATAGATTTTCAGATGGGTCATATCTTGAGGGGCAAGATACTTGGAGAGTAAGTGGCTTAGAAAGAGATGTTGCAATCTATGCTCGATCAAAATCTCGAATTATTGACTATTTTATAAATGCAGATTTGGATTCGACTTATAACACTGGTTTATTTTCAATAAATGTTGATATTGTAAATAAATTAACCTTAAATGATACAATTATAGTTAAAGCAAGATTATTAGATCCATTAAAGCGTAATAAAGTTCTTTTCGACTCAACTAAAACTATTCAAATAGATTCAACTAGTTCTGTTAAGATTGAATCCATAATAAACAGAGTAAAAAAATGGTCTGCTGAAGAACCAAATCTTTATCAATTAGAGCTTTCATTATTGAATAAATTTGGTGAGTTAATTGAAATTATAACTCAACAAGTTGGATTTAGGAAGATTGAAATAAAAGAGGGTGAATTATTGATTAATGGTAAATCAATAATGTTTCGTGGTGTAAATAGACATGAATGGGATCCTTATAAAGGTCGTGTAATTAGTGAAGAATCAATGATGATGGATATTCAACTAATGAAACAGCATAATATAAATGCCGTTAGAAATTCTCATTACCCTAATCAAGAACGTTGGTATGAACTTTGTAATAAGTATGGTTTATATGTTATTGATGAGGCAAATATTGAAGCTCATGGTATGCGATTTCATGAAAATAGTTTTGAACAAATTACAAATGACACATTATGGACAGCTCAGTGGTTAGATCGTGGTAATAGAATGTTCGAACGTGATAAAAATCAACCATCTATAATTATGTGGTCAATGGGTAACGAGGCAGGTGATGGTCAAAATTTTAAAAAATTATACCAAATGATTAAAGATAAAGATCCTTCACGACCAGTAGTCTATGAGCCTGCAAAACTTGAATCACACACTGATGTATTTTTTCCAATGTATAACACTATAGAAGAGATTACTGCATATGCAGAATCAAACTCTGATCGACCTTTGATATTATGTGAGTATGCACATGCAATGGGAAATAGTGTAGGTAATCTAACTGATTATTGGGAAACATTTGAAAAATATAAGACATTGCAAGGAGGGTTTATTTGGGATTGGGTGGATCAAGTAATAGCTAAGCAAGACTCTAATGGTGTAGAATATTGGGCATATGGTGGAGATTTTGGAGATGAATTTACTGAAAATGATTCAAACTTTTGTGCTAATGGGCTAATTGCTGCTGACAGGAGTTTAAATCCTCATATTAAAGAAGTTAAAAAAGTATACCAACCTATAAGATTTAAATCAGATAATTTAAAAAGAGGGCGTCTTAAAGTGACGAATGACTTTGATTTTATTAATTTAAGTGATTATACTTTTTCTTGGTTTATTAAAGGTGATAATAAAATAGTTGCATCTGGAAAATTAGGAACATTGGATCTTGAAGCAGGAGATACAAGAACACTTACTTTTAATTTATCAAGTGTGAGACCAAAGCAAGGTGTCCGCTACTTTTTAACGGTTCAAGCTAAAACTAAATTTAAGAAACCGTTAATTCCTAAAAATTATTTAGTAGCTTGGGATCAATTTGAATTACCAATATATAAAGAATTAAAGCCACTAGACCCTTCCAGTTTTTCATCGATTAATCTTTTCAAGAATGAGCTTAACACCGAGATTTATGGAAAAAGATTTAAAGTTGTTTTCAATCATGAAACTGGTCAGTTAAGTGAATATGTAAGAGATGGATTTCCACTTTTAAGTAAACCAGTTAAGCCACACTTTTGGCGTGCACCAAATGATAATGACCTTGGTAATGGAATGCCAGCTAGAACAAAAATATGGAAAGAAGCTGATGAGAGATTTTCAACAATTTCTGTTAAAAGTGAATTAAATAATAATACTGCAGAAATTATATTTGTTAGTGCTGATTCATTAAGTAGTTCTACTCTTACATCTCAATACTTTATTTATGGTAATGGAGCTATAAAAATAAGCCAAACGTTAGATGTGCAAGATTCAACAGTTAGTGAAATTCCTAGGTTTGGTTTAAAACTTTCTATGTCAGGTAAATTTGATCAAGTATCATGGTACGGTAGAGGTCCGCATGAGTCTTATTGGGATCGAAAAACTTCTGCTGCTATTGGACATTATTCTGGAACTGTGTGGGAGCAATCTTTCCCATATGTTAGACCTCAAGAAACAGGAAATAAAACAGATATCTTTTGGATGGCTGTTACAAATGGATCTCAAGGATTAATGGCCAAAGGATTTCCTATCTTTGATGGTAGTGTACATCAATATCCATATGAAGATTTAGACTATGTTGCTGGTAGTCAACGTCACGGTAATTTAGATATTAATAAAAAAGATCATTTAGACTGGTTAATTGATTATAAACAAATGGGTGTAGGTGGTGATAATAGTTGGGGCGCTCGTACACATAGCAAATATACAATTTTTCCTGGAAAATATAATTTTTCAATCATGTTAATTCCTTTTGATAATGAAAATAATTTGAGCCAACTTTCTAAACTTAAATTCGAATAAATCGTCGTTCTCGTATCTCATCTTAAATAATAAGTAAAGGGATAAAAGATGAATACTATTTCTATAATTACTTTTATTATTGCAACTGGAGCAGTCGCTTTCTTTACATACCGGATTGTTATTGGAATGAAGAAATCTGATGATGTAACCGAAGAATACTTCACAGGAGGTCGTGCCCTTGCTTGGCCTATGGTAGCAGGCTCTCTTCTATTAACAAATCTATCAACTGAACAATTGGTTGGTTTAAATGGTTCAGTCTTTGGAGACAAAGCACTTGTAGGCCTTGCATGGGAAGCCTTGGCTGCTTTTGCAATGATTGCGACGGCTTTAGTCTTTTTACCACGCTATCTCGCAAGTGGATTTACAACAACACCAGCTTTTCTTGAAAAACGTTTTGATAAAACAACACGGTCAATGGTTTCTGGATTGTTTCTTTTTGGTTATGTAACTGTTTTATTACCTGTTGTCTTATACACTGGGTCTTTAGCATTAATTGGTATGTTTGATTTAAATCTTTCTTTATGGTTTGTTATTTCAACAATTGGAGTTCTTGGAAGTGCTTATGCAATATTTGGTGGGTTGAAATCAGTTGCAGTCAGTGATACTCTTAATGGTATTGGTTTACTTATTGGTGGATTAACAATACCAATATTAGGCTTATATGCTCTTGGTGAGGGCTCTTTTTTTGATGGATTAAACATATTAGGAACTAATAACCCAGAATATTTAGCAGTACTGACAAATACTAATGGAGATGGAAATGTTGTCTCAGTCCCTTGGCCAACTCTTTTTACAGGAATGATGTTTATTCAAATATTTTATTGGTCAACTAACCAAGTTATTGTGCAAAGAGCAATGGCAGCTAAAAGTTTAGCAGAAGGGCAAAAAGGTGTTCTTTTTGCTTCGGCTATGAAGCTAGTTGGACCTTTACTATTATGCTTACCTGGTATTATAGCACTTCATATGACAGATCTTAATATTGATAAACAGGACCAGGTCTATGGTGCGGTAGTAAGACATGTACTCCCTGACTGGTCACTAGGTTTATTTGCTGCAGTTCTAATGGGCTCTATCCTTAGTTCTTTTAATTCTGCTTTGAACAGTGCATCTACGCTTTTTTCGCTACAATTTTATAAAGGCTATATCAATAAAAAAGCTAGTGGAGAACAAATAGTAGCTGTGGGTAAAAAATTTGGTATTCTATTAGCGATAGCATCTATTTTTATAGCACCAATGTTGGATCAAATGCAGTCAATTTTTGAGTACCTTCAAAAAGTAAATGGATTGTATAGTGTTCCAATTATTGGAATCTTTTTACTAGGTATTACTACAAAGCATGTTCCAGCAATTGCAGCAAAAGTGGGCATGGTCGTTGGAATGCTATTTTATGCTTTCTTTAGTTTTGTTAATATTAAAGATGTACCAATATTTTTTGCTGATGGAGCTGGAGAGTTACATTGGTTACATGGTTATTTTATTAGTTTCATTGCAGCAATTGGTTTAATGCTCTTCATTGGTAAAATAAAACCTAAATCAAAAGAAGAGATTGCTATTAGTGATGAAAGAGTTCCTGCGCCAGTAGATATGACACCATGGACAAATGCAAAAAATGTTTCCATGGCTATTATGGCTACTACCGTAGGAATCTATATTTTACTTACTATAGCTTCAAAATAAGGGCTTCATTGATTAATCTGAGTCAAATAAAAAGGTATGTTCCACCAAAAGAGTGGTATGAGATTCAGACCATAGATGCTCATACAGGTGGAGAGCCTCTTAGAATTATTATCTCTGGTTATCCTGAGTTAAAAGGAAATTCGATTCTTGAAAAGCGAAAAAATGCAAAAGAAAATTTTGATAATTTTCGCAAGGCACTTATTTGGGAACCACGAGGTCATGCTGATATGTATGGAGCTATTATTGTAGAACCAGACAGTATTAATTCTCATTTTGGTGTTATTTTTGTTCATAATGAAGGATATTCAACAGGCTGTGGTCATGCTGTTATAGCCTTAACCAAAGTATTTGTTGAAGCAGGCTTGATTCCAATGACTGAACCAGAGACAGAAGTTCGCATGGATGTTCCCTCAGGTTTTATACGTTCATTTGCAAAAATTGAAAATGGTAAAGTTATTAGTGTTCGATTTCAAAATGTTCCGTCCTTCGTTCAAGAGTTAAATGCAGAAGTCAATCTCCCCAAAATAGGTAGGATTAAATATGATTTGGCATTTGGTGGTGCATTTTATGCATTTGTTGATGTAAATCAAGTGGGATTAGATTGTAGTGAAAAAAATTATAAAAGTCTCATTGAAACTGGTATGCAAATTAAACGTGCAATAATTGAAACTGTTAAAATGAATCATCCAACTGAGCCAGAGATGAACTATTTATATGGTACAATATTTACTGGTCCACCTAAAGATTTAAAAAATCATAGTAGAAACGTTTGTATTTTTGCGGAGGGTGAACTAGATAGAAGCCCCACGGGAACAGGTGTAAGCGCACGAGCAGCTATTCATTTTGCTAGGGATGAAATTGATGAAGGAGAGACTTTAATAATAGAAAGTATTTTAGGTTCTAATTTTGCTGTAAAAGTGGCAAAAACGACAAAATTGGGTAACTATGCATCAGTTATTCCTGAAGTAAGTGGAAATGCATTTATAACTGGAAAAAATACATTCTGGATAAACCCTGAAGATCCATTGAAAGATGGATTTATTTTGAGTTAAAATAAACCCCAATTAAAATGATATAATTAATGAAATATTCAATGAATCGTAGAAAATTTATTAAAACAACTGCTTTAGCCACAACGGCATCATTTCTTCCATCATCTATGTTTGCAATATCATCAAATAAGTTGCGAATTGGAATCATTGGGACAGGGCTACGTGGGCAGTGGATGACAAAACTTTTATTAGATCGTTCAGATGTAGATATTCCAGTCATTTGTGATATTGATGAAAAAATGATTAATGATGTATTAAATGTTTTTGAAAAACAGGGTCGTCCTAAACCAAAAGTTTATAAAGAGGGACCAGAAGATTTTAGGAATATGCTTTCAAATGAGGATTTAGATGGTGTTTATATTGCTACTCCATGGGAGTGGCACCACCCAATGGCTATGGCAGCTATGAAAAATGGCTGCAATGTTGGTACCGAAGTCCCTGCGGCACTGACAATTAATCAATGCTGGGATTTGGTAAATACATCTGAAAAATTTGGTAAGCTATGTATGATAATGGAAAATGTAAATTATCGTAGAGATATTATGGCTGTTTTAAATATGGTTAGAAAAGATCTTTTTGGTGAGCTATTACATTGTCAAGGAGGATACCAGCATGATTTAAGACACGTTAAGTTTAATGATGGAAAAGGAGCCTATGGAGGAGGAGTTGAATTCAATGAAAAAGGATTCTCTGAAGCAAGGTGGCGAACTCAACATTCGGTAGATAAAAATGCAGATCTTTACCCAACGCATGGTTTGGGGCCTATAAGTCCAATGTTAAACATTAATCGTGGTAATCGAATGCTTCATTTAACATCTACAGCTACACAATCGCGTGGTCTTCATGAATATATTGTTAAGAATGGAGGAGAAGATCATCCTAATGCAAAGATAAATTTTAAGTTAGGTGATGTTGTTACTACTGTAATAAAATGTGCTAATGGACAAACAATTATGCTAAGTCATGACACTAATTCGCCACGACCTTATAGCTTAAACTTTAGAGTCCAAGGTACAAAAGGCATCTGGATGAAAGATAATAAATCAATTTACATTGAGGGTCGTAGTCCAGTATCTCACCGTTGGGAAAAAGATGAATCTTATTTGAAAGAATATGATCATCCGCTTTGGAAAAAATTTGAAAAACAAGCGGCTGGCTCAGGTCATGGTGGGATGGACTTTTTTATTGTTCGTGCTTTTGTAGAGGCTCTAAAAGGTGATAAAGCTCCAGTAATTGATGTTTATGATGCTGTAAGTATGAGCGTAGTTGTACCTCTTTCAGAAAAATCAATTAAATTAAATAGCGCATCAATTCAAATTCCTGACTTTACTCGAGGTAAATGGAAAAATAACATGCCTATTTTTGGATTAAATGATAAATATTAAATGATTCTATCATCATTAGATTGGTTTATCATTGGGTGCTATTTTATTTTTTCACTGGCCATAGGTATATGGGCTTCTAAACAAGCAGGTAAAGACACTAAATCATTCTTTCTTGCTGGTCAAAATATGCCCTGGTGGTTATTAGGTATTAGCATGGTAGCTACTACTTTTTCAACAGACACTCCTAATCTAGTAACTGATCTAGTGAGGCAAAATGGTGTCTCTGGTAATTGGAGTTGGTGGGCATTCTTACTTACTGGAATGTTAACAGTTTTTGTTTATGCAAAATTATGGCGTCGATCAGGTGTTCTAACTGATATTGAATTTTATGAATTACGTTATAGTGGAAAAGCAGCAGCATTTTTACGTGGTTTTCGAGCATTGTATCTTGGCCTTGTATTTAATGTATTGGTGATGGGGACTGTTAGCTTAGCAGCAATAAAATTTGGAGAAATTGTACTAGGTTTACCAGGATGGTTAACGTTGAGTATTGCTTGTTCAATAACATTGATTTACTCCACTATGGGTGGGCTAAAAGCAGTAATTATTACAGATTTTGTGCAATTTGCTTTAGCTATGATTGGTTCAATTTGGGGAATGTTATATATATTAGGATTACCTGAAATAGGAGGATTATCAAATTTAGTTTCGCATGCAAATGTTGTAGACAAAATAGCTTTATTTCCTGACTTCTCTGATCCAAACATATGGGTGCCAGTCTTATTGGTTCCTTTAGCAGTTCAATGGTGGGCAAGTTATTATCCAGGGGCAGAGCCTGGAGGTGGAGGTTATATTGCTCAGAGGATGTTTTCAGCTAAAGATGAAAAAAATGCTGTTGGAGCCACTTTTTTGTTTAATGTTGCCCATTATGCTTTAAGACCATGGCCATGGATATTAATTGCTCTTTCATCACTAATCATTTTCCCTGAATTAAGTGATATCCAAAAAGCATTTCCTAATTTACCAGCAGATAAATTAGGCCATGATGTAGCTTATCCTGCAATGTTAACATTATTACCTTCAGGTTTACTTGGCTTAGTTGCAGCTTCTTTGATTGCAGCTTTTATGAGTACAATGAGTACCCAGCTGAATCTAGGGGCAAGTTATTTAGTTAACGATTTTTATCATCGATTTATTAAACCAAATGCTAGTCAATCTGAGTTAATTAAAGTAGCTCGTATTTTTACAGTTATTTCAATAATTCTTGGAAGTGGATTGGGTTTATTACTTACTAGTGCTGGACAAGCGTTTACTCTTTTACTTATGATCGGTGCAGGTACTGGTCTTATTTATATACTTAGATGGTTTTGGTGGCGTATAAATGCTTATACTGAAATTGTTGCTATGATAAGTTCAATTTTAATAGCTGGGTATTTTAATTTTACTGATTCTGGTTTAGAAGGATGGCAAAAAATTGTTATTGGCTCCATTCTTACAACTATTGTTTGGGTAATTGCGACATATTTCACACCACCAGAAGATGAAGAAACCTTGAGAAATTTTGTTAAAAAAGTGAATCCTGGTGGTCCTGGTTGGACAAACTACTATGATGGTAAATCAGCAGAACCGTGGCCATTACCTAAAGGTATTTTATCAATGATATTAGGTAGTATTGCAGTTTATGGGATTTTACTTGGTGTAGGTCAATTAATATATAATGATTCAACGGGGTTTTTATTAATTACCATCTCTATCTTTGCTTCAATCGGATTATTTCGCACTTGGAAGTAACAACTCCTGGCCGAATATGTCTTTTTGGTGAGCACCAAGATTATCTTGGTTTACCAGTTATTGCAATGGCTATCTCTTTGAGAATCAGTATTACCGGAAAAAAACGTAATGATAAACAAGTTGTCATTTTAAAATCAGATCTTAAAGAGACTGAAATTTTTTTATTGAGTGATTTAAAATATAGTAAGCCAAGAGATTATTTTAAAAGTGGTATAAAAATATGTCAAAAAAATGGCTTAACATTCTCAAATGGTTTTGAATGTGAAATAAAAAGTCAAATTCCTATAAATGCTGGCACAAGTAGTTCATCAGCATTAAACGTAAGCTGGATTCATTTTCTATCAAAAATTGCCGATGATCCAAAAGATTGGGATCAAAAAAAAATAGGAGAATTAGCATTCGAGGCAGAAGTGACTGAATTCAATGAACCAGGAGGTATGATGGATCAGTATTCTACAGCTATGGGAAATTTAATTTATTTGGAATCCTACCCAAGTATAACAATTAAAAAAATAAAACCAAAATTAGGAAATTTTATTTTAGCAGATTCAGGTGAATCAAAAAATACATTTGAAATTTTAAAACGATGTAGAGACATTAGACAAAAATTATTTAAAAGTTTAATTAATAAAAATCCATTAATAAATATTCATTCTTGTGATGAAAATATAGATTTATCTGATTTAACCAAGGGTGAGGTCGAATTATATCTTGGAACGATTAAAAATAGAGAATTATTAGATAGGGCTTTGCTTGAGTTGCAAAAAAAGATAATTGATGAACAGTTAATAGGTGAGCTTTTGTACAAACACCATATTATTTTAAGAGAGAATTTAAAAGTAAGTACTCCTAAAATAGAGAGAATGATCGATGCCGCTATGAATGCAGGTGCTTTGGGTGCAAAAATTAATGGTTCAGGTGGTGGTGGATGCATGTTTGCTTATTCACCGAATAACGCTGAAAATGTTGTAGAAGCTATAAATAGTGTAGATGGTAAAGCTCAAATTGTTTTCTCAGACGAGGGGTCTAAGTTTTTAAATTAACGATATATTAAAGTAGGTTTATACTAATGCGAGATATTTCTTTATTAATAATGGCTGCTGGAATGGGATCAAGATATGGCGGTTTAAAACAATTAGATCAAGTGGGGCCAAGTGGTGAAACAATTATTGATTATTCAGTATATGATGCTATTAAAGCTGGATTTACTAAAATTGTATTTATTATAAGAGATGATTTTGAATCTCAATTTAAATCCCAAATAACTAATAAATATTTAGATGTAATTGATTTAGAGTTTGCTTATCAAGATATTAATTATCTTCCTTCAGGATTTAGTCCTCCAAATAATCGTGAGAAACCATGGGGTACTGGGCATGCAATACTTTCTGCAAAGCCTTATATTAATGAGCCATTTGTTGTTATAAATGGAGATGATTTTTATGGTACTGAGTCATTTAAAACAATAGCTAATTACTATCAAAATGAAGAAAACCATTTTAGTATGGTAACATTCCGTCTTGAAAATACTTTATCAATTTTTGGAGGTGTCACTAGAGGTTTATGTACTGTAATAGATAATAAACTTAATACAGTAGTTGAAACTAGTAACTTAGAAAAAAAGAATAATAAAATATCTTCAGATAATAGAGAATTACTAAATGGAGATGAACCGGTATCAATGAATATGTGGGGTTTTACGCCAATTTTATTTGATTATCTTGAAAAAAGGTTCATTGACTTTTTAAAAGAAGAAGGCTCTAAATTAAAAAGTGAATATTTAATACCTTCTGTTATAAATGATTTAATCCAATCAGGTCAGGAGTCAGTTCATATTTTAAATAGTTTGGAGTCCTGGTTTGGTGTTACTTATAAAGAAGATAAACCATATGTAGTTGGTCAAATTCAAAAATTAGTGGAGAAAGGTCTTTACCCCTCTAAATTATTTGGATAATTCATTCTCAATTTCAGTAGTCATTCCAACCTTTAATCGCCTTATTTATCTAGAAAGAGCGATAAAATCAGTTTTAAATCAAACAATAAAAGTAAATGAGATAATTATTGTAGATGATGGGTCCAATGATGGTACATCAGAGTTTATTCATTCTAAGTATCCTGAACTAAAATATATTTTTCAGTCGAATAGTGGAGTAAGTGCTGCACGAAATGTAGGAATAACTACTGCTAAATCTAATTGGATTGCTTTTTTAGATTCAGATGATGAGTGGGTAAATAATAAATTAAAAGAACAAGTAACTCAACTTGAGTTAGAACCAGAAATTAACTTTTGTCATTCAAATGAATTATGGATTAGAAATGGAAATAAAATTAAACAAAAAAACAGTCACCAAAAGTTTGGCGGGCTTATTTTTGATAAATGTCTAGATAAATGTCGTATTTCACCTTCTACTGTTATTTGCAAAAAAACGCTCCTTATAAAATTAGAAGGCTTTGATGAAGATTTTTTTATATGTGAAGACTATGATTTATGGTTACGAGTCACTTCTCAAAATCCAGTTCTATATATTGATAAACCTTTGATAATAAAATATGGTGGCCATCATGACCAACTTTCAATAAATAGTGAAGGAACAGAAAAGTATCATATTAAGTCATTAGAAAAATTAATTAAACAAGATTTTCCTCATGAGCAGCAAACCTTAATGAAGAAGATGCTTATAAAAAAATTAAAGATTTATGCTAATGGAGCTAAAAAAAGAGGTAAGGTGAATACTTATAATAAGTTTGTAAAAAGGATTAATGAATTATCATATAAAGCATGAGTATATTGATTAGCGTATAAAATATCAATTTAATACATGAATAAAGTATTTCTGAGGAGGAAACTATGTTTTTAAGAAAACTATCTATCTTAGTATTTATCTGTTCTTTTTCAATGGCTCAAACTGATCGTAAGGGAATTGCTCCGGGTCCAGATAGGGCAGAAGGAGAAGGACCTTTTAAAAGATTAGTAATAAGGGGTGCTACCGTTATTGATGGTGCTGGCGGTCCTCCTAGAGGTCCTGTGGATATTGTTATTGAAGGTAATCGTATCTCATCTATTGTAGGAGTTGGATATCCCGGTGTACCTATTGATGAAGATCGACGCCCGAAAAAAGGAGATTTTGAAATAGATGCGCATGGTTCATATGTTATGCCTGGATTTGCAGATATGCATGTACATGCTGGAAGTGTTCAAAAAGCACCAGAGACAGAATATGTTTATAAATTATGGCTTGCACATGGAGTAACAACAGTAAGAGGAGTAGGACTTGGTTCACTTGAATTTACTTTAAGTGAGAAAGAACGTTCGGCCAATAATGAAATTACAGCTCCAAGAATTTGGGCTTACCAACGTGCAGGACAAGGTAAGGATTGGAAGGGTGGCCCTGTTCGTGATGCACAGACCGCACGAAAATGGGTAAAATATGCAGCAAAAAAAGGAATTGATGGATTAAAGCTAACAGCATATGAGCCTAGTGTGATGGCTGCTTTAATTGATGAAGCAAAAAAACATAAACTAGGTACGACTGCACACTTAGGTCAAACTGGCGTAGCAAGAATGAACACGATTGATGCTGCAAGGCTTGGACTTGGCACTCAAACTCACTATTATGGTCTTTTTGAATCAATGTATGAAAATAATGATATTCAGCCATGGCCAGTCGATATGAATTATGCGAATGAACAGCATCGATTTGGTCAAGTAGCTCGCCAATGGAATTTAGTAAAACCTAATGGTGAAAAATGGGAGTCACTCAAGGAAGAATTGATTGATTTGGATATGACGATGGATCCAACTATGACAATATATGCTGCTGGAAGAGATGTTTCTAGAGCTCGAAATGATGAATGGCATGATATTTATACATTGCCATCTCAATGGGATTATTTTGCACCTAGTCGCAGAGCTCATGGTGCCTACTGGTTTGATTGGACTACACAAGATGAAGTAGCGTGGAAAAAATTCTACCAAGTTTGGATGCAATTTTTAAATGAATATAAGAATGCAGGTGGCCGTGTTACCACTGGTTCTGATAGTGGATTTATATATAAACTATATGGATTTGGTTACATTGAAGAGTTAGAACTACTCCTAGAAGCTGGGTTCCATCCTCTTGAGGTTATTCGAGCAGCAACTTTACACGGTGCAGAAACTCTTCATAAGCCACTTGGAACTCCAGTGGATTTTGGAATGGTAAAAGAAGGCCTTTTAGCAGATCTTGTAATCGTAGATGAGAATCCACTTGCTAACTTAAAAGTTCTTTATGGTACGGGAGCTATTAAAATTAATGATGAGAATGAAATTGAAAGAGTTGGTGGCGTTAAGTATACAATTAAAGATGGTATCATTTATGATGCAAAACAACTTTTAAAAGATGTAGAAAATATGGTTAAAAAAGCTAAACGTCGTGACGGTGAATTAAAGAAATACTAATTGAAAGCAAAAAAATGAAACAAGTGACTTTTTGGTTAATCAACCTTACTATTGTTTTTGGTCAAACTCCTGAAACACTTAATGATCAAGTTGATCAAATAGCGGATCGTATTGAATCAAAAGTAATTGAATGGAGAAGAGACTTTCATCAGAATCCTGAATTATCAAACAGAGAATTCAGAACTGCTGAAAAAGTAGCCGAGCATCTAAAGTCATTGGGTATGGAGGTTCAAACTGGAATAGCACACACGGGAGTAGTGGGTTTATTAAAAGGAGGTCGTCCAGGTAAAGTAGTTGCGTTAAGAGCTGATATGGATGGACTTCCAGTGAAAGAAAAGGTTGACCTTCCTTTTGCATCAAAAGCGAAGGGTATTTACCAAGGTAAGGAAGTTGACGTAATGCATGCTTGTGGGCATGATAACCATATCGCTGGTTTAATGGGGGCTGCAGAAATACTAGCAAGTATGCGACAAGATCTTCCAGGAACTGTTAAATTTATTTTTCAACCAGCAGAAGAAGGAGCGCCATTAGGTGAAAAAGGTGGTGCGGTATATATGGTTGAAGAAGGTGTAATGAAAAATCCAAAAGTTGATGCAATTTTTGGATTGCATGCATGGCCTGGTTATGTGGGCAAAGTTTATTATCGCTCAGGTCCAACAATGGCTGCAGCAGAACGAATGAAAATTACTATTAAGGGTGTTCAAACTCATGGAGCGGTACCATGGGGTGGAGTTGATCCTATTGTAGTCTCATCTCAAATAATTATGTCTCTTCAAACAATTATGGCGCGTGAAGTTGATATAACGGCTGTTCCTGGTGTTGTTACGATAGGATCCATACATGGCGGAGTTCGTAATAATATTATCCCCGAAGAAGTGGTTATGGAAGGAACAATTCGTACATTTCAAGAAGATATTCGTCAGCAAATTCACAAAAGTATCAGAGATAAAGTTAAAATGATAGCCAGTGCTTCTGGAGCAATAGGCGAAGTAGAAATTTTTAGTAATATTGCAAAAGTTACTTATAATGAGCCTTCATTAACTGAACAAATGCTTCCATCGCTTAAAAGAGTTTACGGTGATGAGAATGTAATTGTCAGACCATTTGTGACAGGCGCTGAAGATTTCCCCTTTTTTACTGATCATGCTCCTGGCTTATACTTTTTCAATGGAGTTTCTGAGGATCCTTCAAAAGCCTCTTCTAATCATTCTCCTTATTTTTTTGCTGATGAAAGAAATTTGAAATTTGGAATGAAATCTATGGCTCAATTAGCATTAGACTACCTATTTCTTAATCAATAGTCTAAAATAAGTAAAATATAATAGTGACATCTTTTCCATTAATTATGGATGGTGCCATGGGCACAGAGCTTATGGACAGAGGTTTAAAGATGCCTTTACCACTTTGGTCTGCAGATACAAATATCACTGATCCAGAAGTTGTTAAAGCAGTGCACCAAGATTATGTAAATGCAGGGGCAGATATTATAGGAACGAACACATTTAGAACAACAACCTGGACATATCGTAAAATAGGATTATCTCATAAAGTTTCAAAAGATCGAGCTAGAACAAGTTTAATGAAAGCAGTTGATTTAGCTAGAGAGTCAAAGCCTAAGATTTTGGGAGCATCTCTAACCTCCATTGAAGATTGTTATGATCCTTCTTTGTATCCTGGTCGAAGTATTACAGAAGATACATATGGTGAAAATATAAACTGGTTTATAGATGCAGGTGTTGATGTAATACTTTTTGAAACAATGGGACATTTAGAAGAAATAGAGATTGCATTAGAAACCGTAAAAGATTTAAATCATACAATTTGGCTAAGTCTTATAATGAAAGATAAAGATCATATTCTATCAGGTCACCGTATTAATGATGTTTTTATGCTTGCTGACAAAAATATTGATTGTCTAATGTTAAATTGTAATACAATTGCTAAGACAAATGAAACTTTAGAGATAATTAAAGATAATTGGATTAATAGTTGGGGTGTATATCCAAATTTAGGTTTATCAGAGCCTGAGCCAGATGGTGAAATTGAAGAAAAAGTTCAAGAAACTGATTTTAGAGAAACCATATTTAAATATTTAAATATGAATCCTAAAATTATTGGTTCATGTTGTGGTTCATCACCGATGCATATTAAAATGATTAAGGAAATGATGAAAAAATTATTTTTATCAGAGTGATTGATATTTTTTTTTCTTTATTTTAATTTGTACGGAACATTTTAATTCTTTTTAACGTATTTAGAAAATAATTATTAGTAATTCATTTTACTAAAAAATTAAATGAAGGAGATAATAGAAGCGTGATCAAAGTCACAAAATTATCAAAAAACTATGGTTCTGTAGAAGCAGTACAATCTATTTCATTCGACCTTAAAGATGGTGAGATAGTGGGTTTTTTGGGCGCAAATGGAGCTGGTAAAACAACAACGTTGAAAATGATCACAGGTTACCTAGTTCCTTCTGAAGGCTCAATTAAAGTCAACGACATGGATATTATAGATGATACTCATGAAATACAAAAACAGATTGGTTATTTACCTGAACTAAACCCTTTATATACTGAAATGAGAGTCTATGAATACCTTGAGTTTCTTGCAGGTATTCGTAAAATAACAGGAAAATTTTTTAAAGAAGCTTTAGCTCGTGTAGTTGAACAATGTGGACTTAAAGGTGTAGTTCACAAAAATATTTCTGATTGTTCAAAAGGATATAAACAAAGAATTGGTTTAGCGGCAGCAATGATTCATGATCCAAAAATTTTAATTTTAGATGAACCTGTTACTGGTTTAGATCCAAATCAAATTGTCGAAATTAGAAAATTGATAAAATCTTTAGGCAAAGAAAAATTAGTATTTATGTCGAGTCATATTTTGCAAGAGATTCAAGCAACTGTTGATAGAATAATAATTATTAATAATGGTAAAATTGTAGCTAATGGTACTAGTGATGAGTTAATGGGTGATTTTATGGGTAATGTTCTTTTAAATATGGAGCTTAAAGGGGCAAGCATTGAATCTATTGAGCATATTCAAGCAAAACTTCCAAGTGTAAAATATATTTCTTTAAATGAATCCAAAGGGATCCAAAGCGTTCAATTTGAGTATGGGAAAAATAAAGATCCGAGAGAAGAACTTTTTAAATATGCAGTCAAAAATAAGTGGTCAATATTAAAGATGAATCCACGTACTACTAATTTAGAAGATATATTTAGAGACTTAACGATGGAGGGCAATAAAGATGTTTAACATTCGAATTGTATTAGGTCGAGAAATCCAAAGTTTCTTCAATAGTCCTATGGCTTATATCTTTCTGGTAATTTTTGCTATTGTAAGTGGCTATTTTTTTACAAATACATTTTTTCTGTTTGGCCAATCAGATTTGAGAGTCCTCTTTGATATGATTCCGCTAGTTTATCTATTTTTTATACCTGCGGTCTCAATGGGATTAATTGCACGTGAAAATAATATAGGGACAATGGAAACTATTTCAACGATGCCATTGAATACATATGAATTTGTAATAGGAAAGTTTTTGGCAGGATTTTGTTTAATTATGCTTGGTTTACTTGCTACCTCCATTCATTTTATTACACTAGTCTCAGTTGGTACAAATATTGATTATGGCGCTATATTTAGTGGATACTTAGGATTGGCACTAATGGGTGCAACTTTTACTTCAATAGGAATTTATGCAAGTAGTGTAACAGAGAACCAAGTTGTCGCATTTATAGTTGGAGTTTTTATTGTTCTTGTTTTTTATATGCTGGATAAAACTTTAGTTTTTGCTCCGCAATCTATCGTTGGTATAATTCAATTTTTGGCAGTTGATTATCACCTTTCAAATATTTCAAGAGGAGTAATTGATTCTAGAAATATTATCTACTTTTTATCTATGATTGGATTTTTTATCTATTTAACTATTCAAACACTTGAAGTAAGGAGATGGAAATAAATGATGAATTGGTTAAAAAATATAGATTTAAAAAAATCTGTACTTGCTCCAGGGTTATTGTTATTTATTATTTTATTTTTATTAAATGCAATTTCAAGAAACTGGTTTTTTAGATGGGACCTAACAGATAATAATATGTATTCCTTATCAACTTCTAGTGAAACTGTAGTTGAGCAGGTTGATGATTTGTTAACTATGAAAGTTTATTTTTCTGATGATCTTCCTGGAGAGTACGCAAATAATAGACGCTACCTTCAAGATATACTTGAGGAATATGAAGCTTTGTCTGATGGAAATATTAGATTCGAATTTTTCCGTCCTGAAGATGATAAAAATATTGAACAAGAAGCACAAAAAGCTGGGGTTATGCCTGTTCAAATGCAAGTTGTTGAAAATGACAAGATGGAAGTTAAGCGTGTACTAATGGGTATGGTAATCCTCTATGAGGATAAAAAAGAAGTCCTCCCAGTTATTCAAACTACAACTGGATTAGAGTATGAGATAACCTCTAAGATAAAGAAATTAGTTGAGATTAATAAACCGATGGTTGGCATTGCTCAGTTCGAGGGCCAAACTAGTCAGTTTACTAATATTCAAAATTTGCTAAATCAACGTTATACAGTTCAAAATGTTAACTTAGCTGAGCAAATACCTTTAGGATTAACAGCAATGTTAATGAGCGGTGTTTCCGATTCTCTTTCACTAACTGAATATGCTAATTTGAAGAACTACTTAGATAATGGAGGAAACTTATTTTTAACCCAAACTAAAATTAAGACAAATCTTCAGGCTCAACAGGCCTTCCCAATCCAGTCTAATATCTTTGATTTAACAAAAGAATATGGATTTTTGATTGCTGAAAATTTAGTTTTAGATAAAATTTGTGGTAGAGTAAGTGTTCAGCAACAAATGGGACCGATTAGAATGAATGTTCCAATGGAATACCCCCTTCTTCCAATTATTCGATCATTTAATAATGATGAAGCAATAGTATCAGGTCTTGAACAAATACAGTTAATATTTGCAAGTGAAATCAATCTAGACTCTTCTGTAGTTGAAAATGTGAATTCAGTACCATTATTTTTTACTTCTAACCAGTCTGGAGAGATGAGGGGAAATTTTAATTTGAACCCAGACCCAAATCAAAACCCATTTATAAGAGTTTTTAATCAATCAGATAAAATTTTAAGTGCTCGTTCTGAAAAAATTCAAACGAATGGAATTTTAAGTCAGATGATTCTTGTAAGTGATTCTGATTTTATGACAGATGAAGGTGGTGGACGTTCTCCTGAAAATCAAATTTTTATAATGAATGCAGTTGATTATTTAATTGGTGATCGTGATCTAATTGCATTAAGGTCACGCGAAATAACTTCTAGGCCATTGGAAGAAGTAGCTGATGATGCTAAAAAAAGATGGAAGTGGATAAATATTGTTTTACCATCATTATTAATTGTTGGTTTTGGATTAATTAGAATGCGTCAGCAAAAAAATAGAAGTTCATTATTGGAGGAATTTTATGGATAAAATGAAATGGCTATTTATAGCTCTGCCAATATTTATTATTATTTTTTTAATTAACTCAAGCCAACAAAGCAAACTTGGATCAAACAGTGATCAGATATTTGAAATAGATAAAGAAGATGTTTTTATAATTGATATTTCTAAAGCTGATCAAATTATAAGTTTATTATTTGATGGCCAAAGTTGGAGTATTAAAGGTAATGATACTTTGATAGTTAAAGAAAATTCAATTGACGGTTTTTTTAATAATGTTCTTAAAGTAAAACGAACCTCAATGGTTTCGAAAAATAAAAATAATTGGGATAAGTTTAACGTCGGTGATAGTACTGGAACTCATCTCACTATAAGGGATTATAATAAAAAAGTGCTAAGTAAAATTATTGTTGGAAGTTCAAATTCTGAATGGTCTTCTTCAAATATTAGGGTTAATGATGAGATTGAGGTTTATCAAACGAATGAAAACATTAGCTGGCAACTAAACACTTCACCAACTTACTGGGGTGAAGTTCCTAAAATAGATAGTACTTCAACAGATTCTCTATAGTTAAATCTTGCAAACTTTTATTTAATATATTAGTTTTGTGACATTAAAACGCTCATATCGTTCAAAATATGTATATTTATATCAAATAGGAATATTAAATGTCTGATAAAATAAAAAGTATAATTACCTGTGATCTTGATGGTAAGATTGAAACATTCTCAAAAGGAGCTCAAGATTTATTTGGTTACACTTCGGAAGATGTAATTGGTAAAATAAGGGTTAGTGATTTTAGTGAGGGGCAAGTTGTTTTAGGGCATGTTGTAAATTGGCTTAAAGAGTCAGTTGAAAAAGGTGAATGGGTAGGAAATACAGTCTTTCTTGCTAAAGATAAAACTGAGATTCCATGTGAAATTAAGATTACACCAACAAAAGATAATAATGGAAACCACATAGGTTATTGTGGTGTAACAACACCTTTGAAAGATAAAAATCCTGATGAGGTGAGGCCTAAAATTAGTTTAATGACTAAGATTTTTACATGGATGGTAATTATGAGATTACCTTTTTTAAGTGCTACCTTTGTCCCAATTTTTGCTGGTGCAGCAGTTGCATCAATGCTTGGTTTTTCCATTAGCTGGGGCTGGTTAGGGTTGACATTGTTAGGAGGCTCATTACTTCATATTGGCACTAATACTTCTAATGACTATTTTGACCATAAGAGTGGAACTGATGAACTTAATTATAACTATAGTAATGTTGGTTTAAATGGTGGTAGTCGAAGCATACAAATGGGTCTAATAACTCCTAAAGGTATGCTTAACGTTGCTATTATCACTTTTGCATTAAGTGCAATTGTGGGTATACCATTAATACAAAAAGCAGGTATGTCAATTCTTTGGTTGGGTTTAATTGGTTTCTTATCTGGATTATTTTATACAGCACCACCTTTTCGTTTTTCATCAAGGAGTGGTTTGGGCGAATTAATTATTGGGTTGAATTTTGGTCCATTAATGGTAGCAGGTAGTGCTTTGGTTCAGACTGGGATTCTTCTTCCAGAAGCTTTTTTTGTTGGTATCCCTATTGGCTTATTAGTTGCAGCAATTGTTTATGTTAATGAGTTTCCTGATCATAACAGTGATAAAGCTACAGGAAAGAATACACTTATTGTCGTTTTTGGTCCTGAAAAAGCAAGAGCTGGGTACGTAGCTTTGGTTCTAAGTGCATTTTTAAGTATAATTATTTTAGCAATTAATGGTACAATACCAATTTTAGCTTTGACTTCACTTCTGGCAGCTTATTTTGGAATTAGAGCTATTCAAACTTTATATAAATATTATAATAACAGATTATTACAACCCGCGAACTGGGGAACCATCATTATGCATAATGTTACCGGTGCTTTATTGTGCATTGGAATGTGGTTTGGTAATACATTATAAGCTTTAGCACTAAAAATAAATCTCTAATCCCTGATCTTAATAAAATTGAGGTCAAGAGTTTTTTATTTTTAGTATTATTATTTCTATTATTCTATTCTTGGAATAGTTATAAAGACCCTATTAATCCTGGGAAGCCAATTCTTCAAAACAATGAATCTATTGGTGAGGGTGGACCTAATAATCGATTAGCGTTTGAATTATTAAGATCAAAGGATCCTCAAACTAATCTTATCCCTGAAGGTGTTAAACAGCATGCTCTCATCTTCGCTAAGACATTACCTATTAGAAATCAAATGTCAGTTGAAACTAACTCATTGAATAATACTTTAAAGTGGTCTAGTAGAGGACCTTATAACGTTGGTGGTAGAACACGAGCTTTAGCAATTGATGTTGCGGATTCAAATATAATAATAGCTGGTGGTGTATCTGGTGGGATATGGCGTTCTGTTAATTTTGGGAAAAGTTGGACTAAGATGACTAAGCCTAATCAATTGCATAGTATTTCTTCAATATCACAGGACCTTAGAAATGGAAAGACAAATATTTGGTATGCGACGACGGGTGAATTATCTGGAAACTCTGCTGGAGCCAGAGGAGCACCATTTAGAGGAGATGGAATTTATAAATCTGTAGATAATGGTTTTAATTGGGAACTATTAGCTTCAACTTCAACAAATACACCAGAATCTTATGATAATCATTTAAACTATGGATGGCGAATAAAAGTGCATCCAATAACTGGTCACGTATTTATTGCATCATTTGGATCAATCTATAGAAGTAAAGATGAAGGTTTAACCTGGCAATTAATTTTAGGTGAAGCTAGTAATCGATACTCTGATCTAGATATGAATAATTCAGGCTTATTAATTGCAGTTTTGGGAAGTGGTCAAAGGAAAGGACCAATTTTTAGATCTAAAGATGGTAATAGTTGGACAGATATTACTCCAAATAACTTTCCAACAGATTATGGAAGGATCGTAGTAGATATCTCTGAATCAAATGATTCGATTGCATATGTTTTAATAACAAATAATGATGGACATAATTTTTTAAAATACAAACATTCTGCACCTGATAGCCTTGGATTAATTGGTTCATGGGAAGATCGCTCAAATAACTTACCTGATGACTTTAATTCCCAAGGCGGCTATGATCTCCATGTACGTGTTAGTCCTAGTGATGAAAATTTTATTTACTTTGGAGGAACGAATCTTTATTATTCTTCAAATGGAATGAAAACACCAGAACTGACTTTTCAACTTGGTGGCTATGGTCATAAAGATCATCATCCAGATCAACATGATGTGTTACTTTATAAAGATGAACCAAATAAGGTTTTTTCTGCAAGTGATGGTGGTTTACATGTAATGAAAGACATTACTGCATCTGGTAAAAAATGGGATTCTTTAAATAATGGTTACTTAACTACTCAATTTTATACTATTGCAATTGATCAGACGGGTACCTTTCCAAATTTATTAATGGGCGGGACACAAGATAATGGAACTTGGGAGTCACTAAAGCTTAATGAAGAAAACCCTTGGTCACAAGTTAGTGGTGGTGATGGAGCTTATGCTTCAGTTATTAATTTTGGTACAGCTTACATCTTATCATCTCAAAGAGGTTATACGTTGATTAAAGACTGGAATAATCCGTTTAACTGGAACTATGGTGGTGGTGATAAATATAGTAATTATTCTTGGGCTTATTTATATCCTCCTGATTTTGATAGAGAAAATGAGGCCTTATTTATCAGTCCAGTATATTCAAATCCTTCTAACGATCATATACTTTATTATGCTGCAGGTAATAATCTTTATCGTAACAATGATGTGTATTTAAATATAGATAATTACAAAAAATCTGATGGTAGAAATAGCTATGAAAGTACAAAATGGGAAAAATTAGAAAAGAGTGTTGCTAGTGGAGATATCTCGGCATTTGGCGGAAGTCTTAGTAACCCAGCCAATAGATTATATTATGGAACATCAAACGGACTTATGTATAGACTAGATAATTCTGATACTAGTGATAGCTCAGTTGTAATAAAGAATAATATGGGTGCGGGTGGATATATAAGTAGTATTTCTGTAGATCCATATAATGGAAGTAAGGTTATGGCTAGTTTTTCAAATTATAATATAAAGAGTATTTATTACTCTGAGAATGCTGGCGAGTCATGGACCGATGTGAGTGGAAATTTAGAAGAGTTTTCTAATGGTCAAGGATCTGGTCCTTCTGTTCGATCTGTATACATATATCCTTTAAAATATCAGTATCGTTATTTTGCCGGTACAAGTACAGGTTTATATAGTACAGATAAATTAAATGGAAAAGATACTAAATGGATTCAAGAAGGCTCATCGACGATAGGTAATATTGTTGTTGATATGATTGCTGGAAGACCTGCTGATGGATATATTGCAATAGCAACGCATGGGAATGGAATGTATTCAAGTAATTTTGAAACGAATGATTTGTCTATCGATGAACCCTCTACCCCAAATACATTTGATATTGGACAAAATTTTCCAAATCCATTTAATCCTTCAACAAATATTCCATTTACTTTATCTAATTCAGGTTTAGTCTCTTTAAAAATATATGATTTGATGGGTAGAGAAATAATAACACTTCTTGAAAGTGAAATGAATAAAGGATCGCACCAAGTTAATTGGCTAGGTAAGGATAAGTTTGGTAAGAGTATGCCAACTGGTATTTATATATATCAGTTGAAGATAGGTGAGTTAATTAAATCAAAGAAAATGCACTTATTAAAATAAATTAAAAAATAGTTGAAGTGGTCTAAACATTTTTACGATCGTAGATATGAAGCACCGTTTACATCAACAATGCATCCTGTCAGAAAATCATTTCCTTCAGAGGCTAACCACAGCGCTGTACGAGCAACTTCATTTGGCTCAGCAACACGATTTAATGGACTTTGAGACTTTATACTATCATCAATCATGTCTGCTACACGTTCAGTAGCAACAAAACCTGGTGCAATTGTATATATATAAATATTATCTTTAGCTAAAGCTTGAGCCATTGATTGACCTAAGGCATTAAGACCGGCTTTACTAGCTCCATAGGCAGCGGCTTTAGGCTCACCACGAAAAGCACCTCTAGAAGAGATGTTTACAAATTTTCCACCACCTTTTTTTCGCATAACTTTTGAAGCACAATATATTAAATATGCTGGTCCCATTAAGTTTGATTCAATAGTTCGTTTCCAAATATCTTGCCATTGTTTGTATGATAGTGAATCAAAATTATGTTGTTCGACAACTGCAGCATTATTTACAACAATATCTACATTTGGTAAGCATTTTATAATTTCTTCAACTTCATCAGGCTTTGAGAGGTCAGCTTGAACAATTGCGTGTTTATTTCCTGATAATGATGATAATGTATCTTCGGCACCTGATCGATTGGTATTATAATGAATAGCTACATTTGCATTTGCTTCAGAAAAAGCTTTGCATATTGCTTTACCTATACCGCCAGAACCACCAGTCACTAATACATTTTTCTCTGAAAAATCAATCTTCATATGAGAGCAATCTAAAATATTTAATTAAAGCAATTATTTCTATTATCATTCCAAGTAATAAAAATAAAATAGCTAAGGGTTTTAAAAAACTAATATCACTAAGAGCAAAAATAATATAGGCTAAAATTCCACTACCTATTAAAATTTTACCTAATTGATGAAATGGGCTGGAAGCTTCTAATCGTTTTTCACTTTTAGGATACTCTTTTTCAACCCATTCATCTAATTCTTTTTTTTCATCAGCAGACATTCTCATTATATTTTTTCCAAAATATTTTGAATTTGGAGTTCTAACGAACCCTTTGGTTTTTCAATGATACGACCAATCTCATTATCATTTTTAAAAAATATAAATGTAGGCGTATTCTTTATGTTTAAATGGGCGTAATCGTTAAAGTACCCTTCTTTATTTTTCTTTAATCCAACTATTTGAAGATTAGTTTGATCATAATTAAGCGTATTAAGGATTTTATAAAATCTAGGAACTTCACGTTTACTATCATGACACCAAGTACCCATAAATATTTTAATTGTTACTTGATTAAGCAAATTCGAATCTATTTTTTGAATTTTAGGATTATATTTTTTATACTGTTTATTGAACCATGGATAGCCATTATGATTTTTGATAAGTGATTCATTTAGTGTACCATAATGATAATTATCTTTAAAGGTAACAATGATATCTGTTTTTGAAGAAATAGTCGTACAAGCACTAATAAAAATATATGCTGAAAGGATCAACCTATACATTACTAATCACTGAACTTAGATCCGATTGGAGAACGATATTTTTGGAATGGAATCATCATCATCGCTCGAATATTAGTGGTTTCTTTCTGGTTCATGTGAGTGTCAACACCATAAGTGAGATCATTTATTTTATAAGATGATGCAGTTTTGAAAATATGATCCCAAATTGAGAAGATATTACCATAATTTTTATCAGTATAAGGTAGAGTATAATGATGATGAATTTTATGAAAGTGTGGTGTAACAAAAATAATGGAAAGTATTTTTTCAAGTTTTGGTATTGCTTTGATATTTGCATGAGTTAAATGAGCAAAAAAACCAGAAAGTGTTTGATAGAGCATCACTACGCCGAATGATGCACCAGATATAAAAACAGCTAATGCAGTAAATGTTAATCTAAATACACTTTCTCCTGGATGATGTCTTAAACCTGTAGTTACATCAACTTGTTGATCAGTATGATGAATTACATGAAAACCCCACATCCATTTTACATTATGTTCTATCCAATGAATAAGCCATGCACCAATAAGGTCTAAAAGCATAATACCAATTAGTACATTGACCCATAGCGGTGCTTCGAATAAATTTAAAATCCCGGTATTATTTTCAGCATTATAATCAGCAGCTTTTAATATTAAAGCTGCTCCAATTAGATTAATGACTAATGTTGTAAGCGTAAAAAATAAATTTAATAAAAGGTGCTTTCCTTTTTTATATTTAAACCTAAATAAAGGGATACCTGATTCCAAGATTAGAAAAAAAGCGAGGCCACCAATCAAAAAAATGCTTCTATGAGCGGTAGGAATACTATTGAAGTAGTTTATTAAGGTATCCATAAATAAATCTTTAAAGGCTTCTAAATAGTTGTAAGTGAAACATAAATTCGCTAATAATTTAATTCATTACTAAATCAAAAATATGATTAAACAATACATATTCTCATATATTCTAAGTATAAGCTTTATTTTAGCTCAAGATTTATTTAAAACGCATCCCTATGGTAAATTAGGTTCTCAAAAAAATCTAACATCATCTATAGGCTTAGGTGATCTAGATCAAGATGGAGATCTTGACCTCGTCGTAGCTAATGGGCGTCATTGGGCTGAACAAAATCTCATTTATTTTAATGATGGTAAAGGATTTTTTAGAAGAAGTAGAAGTCTTGGAAGCGAATCGAATACATCTTATCAAGCCCCGGTTGTAGATATCGACAATGATGGTGACCTTGATATTTTAGTAGCAAATGATCGAATATTAAATCAAGTATTTAAGAATGATGGAAATGGCAAATTAGTTTTTAGTCAATACTTTGGTAAACAAGAATCAAATACTAGAGGTTTGTGCACTGCTGATTTGAATGGTGATGGTTTTGTAGATGTTGCTGTTGCAAACCGAAAAAGTCAAAATTTTATATATTTTAATAATGGAAATGGTGACTTTAATAAGGGTTTACCATTTGGTTCAAAAGATGAAGCAACGATCAAGATAACATCAGGTGATATGAATGGAGATAATAATATTGATCTTATTTTAGCAAATCGCAATGGTCAAGAAAATAGAATATACTTTGGACCAAACTTTAAAGAATTTTCTGTTTTTGGAACTGGAAAAGATGAAACTCGAGGCGTGGTAGTGATGGATATGGATAGTGATAAATATCTAGATATTATTGTGGCAAATATTGGGGAAAAAAATGCTATTTATTTTGGAGACGCTGATGGTTTATATAAACGTAAAGTATTATTTGGTGGTAATAAAGATGGTACTATGGTTGTGGCTGTTGGAGATTTAGACAATGATTATGATATGGATATTGTAGTAGGAAACAATGGCCAAAAGAATCACTATTATATTAATGATAATTTAAAATTTTCATTAAACGAATTTGGAAATAAAGAATCAATAACTTATGGTTTATCTTTAGGTGACTTAAATGGAGATGGGTTACTTGATATTATTACAGCTAATTCAGGTGATGAAAATATTATTTACTATAATTATTTCAATATTGTAAGATAAAGTATGAAAAATATTTTAACTAGAGGCGGAATTGAAATTATTGCAGTTTTTATTGGGATTTCAGGCGGCCTCTGGTCTGAGAAACAATCAGAATTAAATAAAATAATTAAAA
>ENA-UOXV01000029-UOXV01000029.1-marine-metagenome-genome-assembly--contig:-NODE-29-length-150904-cov-45.995764_pt1 | contig 150904 bp, 135 predicted proteins | sample MGYA00238165_ERZ766961 | MGnify/ENA primary metagenome ERZ766961 (study PRJEB28924, sample SAMN03173240) | marine metagenome | biome: Marine; feature: Water; material: Subsurface seawater | place...
CAATTACTAGCTCCTTTTGACAAATGGGATGGTGAGAATATTAATGGTGCAAAACTCTTGATTAAAGCTCTTGGGAAATGCACTACTGATCATATCTCAATGGCTGGACCTTGGCTGAGATATAGAGGTCATTTAGATAATATTTCAAATAATTGCTTAATAGGTGCTGTAAATGCATATGGAGAAGCAACTAATGAAGTTGTGAATCAATTGACGGGCGCTAAAGGAGAGGTTCCAGCAACAGCAAGAGCTTATAAAGCAGCAGGAATATCGACAATTGTAGTTGGCGATCATAATTACGGTGAAGGTTCTTCGAGAGAGCACGCTGCAATGGAGCCACGCCACTTAGGTGTTAAAGCAGTTATTGTTAAGTCATTCGCTAGAATTCATGAAACGAATTTGAAGAAACAAGGAATGTTAGGATTAACATTTGATGTTGAATCAGATTATGATAGAATAAAAGAGGACGATACGTTTAATTTCGTTGATTTGAATGAATTCTCTTCAGGTAAACAATTGACATTGGAGATTGTGCATGCTGATGGAAATTCAGAGTCGATTAAATTAAATCATACGTATAACTCACAACAAATTGAATGGTATAGAGCTGGTTCTGCTTTGAATTTGATTAAGTTAGAGAACGATTAAAAAAAGAAAATTATCTTTTAAATACCTCTTTTGATTTGCAGAAGAGGTATTTTTGTGGACAGTAATGACTTTTTTATCTAAGAAATTTTAAACAGCAATATCATTCTCTCTCAAAGCCTCATTCAATGAAGTTTTCAAGTCTGTAGAAGCTTTTCGTTTACCAATAATTAATGCACAAGGCACTTGGAATTCACCAGCAGGAAATTTCTTTGTGTAAGATCCAGGAATTACAACACTTCGTTCAGGAACATATCCTTTAATTTCTATAGGTTCAGTTCCTGTTGTGTCAATAATTTTAGTCGATTTTGTTAAAACAACGTTCGCTCCCAAAACAGCTTCTTTACCGATGTGAACACCTTCCACAATAATACACCGTGAACCAATAAATGCACCATCTTCTATAATTACAGGAGATGCTTGTAAAGGTTCTAATACACCTCCTATTCCCACTCCACCACTAAGATGTACATTTTTGCCAATTTGTGCACATGACCCAACAGTTGCCCAAGTGTCGACCATGGTTCCAGAATCTACATACGCTCCAATATTGATATATGAAGGCATCATGATTACTCCAGGAGCAACAAATGCACCGTAACGGGCAATAGCATGAGGAACAACTCGAACACCTAGTTCTTTATAATTTGTTTTTAGCTTCATTTTATCATGAAACTCAAATGGTCCAACTTCTATTGTTTCCATTTTTCGAATAGGGAAGTACATTACTATTGCCTTTTTCACCCATTCATTAATAATCCATATTCCATCATCTTGAGGCTGAGCAACTCTCAACAGTCCTTTATCAACCTCTTCAATAATTTGCTCAATTGCATCTTGCGTTGATTTTTCCTTTAATAAATCTCGGTTTTCCCAAGCGCTTTCTATGATTGACCTCATGAATATTTTTTTATAAAGATAAGAATTATGTGGTGTTAAAAAGGTCTTTAGCAGTTAGCTTTTGTCATCAGCTAGATTCATGTAATCGAACCAATCACCAATGGCAATATGTCAACTGCTAAATCTACATAAATTCCCTACCTTTATGGAATGAGTAAAATAGTCGCGTTGGATTTTGGGTTAAAAAGAACTGGAGTAGCAATCTCTGATGACGCTAAAATGTTTGCTTTCGGTTTAGAAACAGTAGATTCTGCCAATTTAATGACATATCTTAAAGCTTTGGTAGTGAGAGAGAAAGTTGATACAATTGTTCTGGGTTTACCTAAAAGACTAAACAATGAGGATGCTCATGTAACACAAAATGTATTACTCTTGAAGAGTACACTAGAAAAAGAATTCCCCACAGTAAAGTTAGAATTGTTAGATGAGCGTTTTACATCAAAAATGGCGAGTCAATCAATGCATTTTGCTGGGGCGACAAAAAAACAAAAAAAAGAGAAAGGGTTGATTGACAAAGTTAGTGCAACAATCATTCTTCAAGATTATATTGGGTAGGGAGCTGTATTCATTTTTACTATTTTATCTTAATTCCTATTGTAACGGGAAGATGGTCAGAATAGCCAGCTAGATATTTCTTCCCACCAAATGTTCTAAATGGAACAATATTTCCTTTGTAGGTGGATAATAGAAAATCGTAACTATGGATTTTACCAGAATTTTTAATAACACTGATTGAGTTTTTATTTTTTGAAAATTTAGAAGAGATCATAATGTAGTCAAGAACATTCCATTCTCCCCGATAATTATGAGAACCACCAAACTTGCCAGACTTAGCCGTAATCATTGGTTTTAACGTAGAGCTTATCATTTTTGGGGCAATATTATCAGGGTAATCATTTAAATCCCCCATGAAGACAATATTCATGTCTGGGCTAGCTGAAAGTACAGAGTCTATAAATGTTCTGGCAGCAACCGCTGCAACTAGACGTTTTGGTTCACTAATTACTTGACCACCGCTACGGCTAGGCCAGTGGTTCACCATTGTTAATATCTCGGTATCTTTGTGTTTAAATTTTGCCCATACAATATCTCTGCTCGGTGTGAAGCCTTCTGGCATATCAAAACGAACAATCCCCTTAGATGTCAATTTAAGTAGAGAGCTGTCATAAATGATTGCATTGTCAATTCCACGTTTGTCTAGACTTTGAAAATGAACTATGCCATATTTGCCATTCATATCACCACCTTGAACTACGTCTCTGACAACTTGTTCATTCTCAATTTCACAAAGCCCAAGAATAATAGGGGAGTTTAGCTTAGCTACGACTTCATTAATATGCTTAATTTTTTCAAAATACTTTCCTGAATCCCACTTTTTACTGGCATTAGGAAGATACTCACTATCATTTGTCGAAGGCGAATTTATCGTGTCAAATAGGTTTTCAATATTATAGAATGCAATTGTACGATCAGTTTGTGAACAAGATCCAAATGACAAGAGGGAAAGTAAGCTTAAAGCGATAATATTTATTTTCATTTGAGTAAAATACAATTATTATTTTAGTATCAAAAGGCGCGCCATTGGTCCTGCACAAAAAATGGCATCAAGTATTGATAAGCTTTCCTTGTAGCTGCTACTGTTCGGGAAAACTTGGATATATGGAGATTTAGAGAGGTCCTGAAACTTATTTTTAGCTACAAGATCTAATCTGTAATCGTTTTCAATTAATGGCGAAAATTCTGTGGATAATTCTAAATCAATATTGAGATCTAGCCAGCGCAATATTCGTTTCGTAATTGCGATATTAAAATTAAGAAAACTAGTTTCTTCATTAAATATTAATTCTTTGACTTCTAAGCCATAATGATCAAAATATGGGGCCGCTTGATAGGCGCTTGTAATTGACCTCCAGTGCCTTATTCTCCAATTCTCTTCATTAGAAAGGAGTATATCTTCTGTTTTGGTTTTAGAACCGTTTGTGCGTTTTGTTGGAATAGATAAATTAAGAATTCCATCTCCCGCAAGTATATCACATCGATTCCGATAAGTTTGCTTAGGGAAATGCTCTTTTCTCTCGATAATCACGTTAGAATATTTCGCTAATTCTTGATAATAAGCAATACTTCCAAAATAGGTGATCGGAAAAACGGGTAGCATGATTATTTGATGATATTAAATAATCGATCCCATCTTATACCTTTGTATGGACTTTTTGAAAACCACACCATAGATGCTTTTCCAACAACATGATCTTCGGGAACAAACCCCCAAACTCTTGAATCGGCACTGTTGTATCTATTATCTCCCATAAGCCAATAATAATCCATAGCAAATGTATATGTCCCGGTCTTCTTTCCGTCGATGTAAATCCCATCTTTAGACTCTTTCAAAGTGTGGCCTTCGTATGCGGTAATAATACGTCTAAACCAGGCGATATTAGTTGAATTGATTTTAATTGTTTGTCCTCTATATGGAACTTGAAACTTGGTAAAATCAGTCATTGTATTATTGACGAAAACATCTTTTGGAAAAGTATGCAAATTGGCAATTAACTCAGTACTTGTCGGATTATAGTCCTCAATGTCAGAATATTGTGGCGTTATATTTACATTAAATGTTGCTTCAGGATTATCTTTTTTAAGCAATTTAATTTGAGTTTTCGTTAATTGCATTACATAGTCTCCTGTTTGTGGTATCAGTCTATAATCTTGTCTCGGAAAATGCTGTCCAGTCGTATACTTATATGCTTCTAAACCGTATTTTTCATCCATTTCGGGAATAGAAAGTATTTTAACGTTAGCCACTGTATATTCTATGTTTTGCGTACTAGAAACGAATGCAGGCTCTTCATTGATGTACAATATGGATTCCTTTATTTCGATCCAATCTTTACGTATTCCAACACACCTCTTTATGTAATTTTCACGTTTGTCAACTGGACGATAAATTACACCATAATGATTGATCATTTGACCAGTACCTCTTTCAAATGCCATCTTTTCAACAGCTAATAAATGTCGAGCTTTGTTCTTCCAATTCTCTAATTCACCGATAAAGTTGTCATATATGTAATTTTGAGCAAGAAGATTAGCTTGGTCTAGTGATATTTTAGCGCTATCCGCAAGGTTCATATTAACTTTTGAAAGACTATCTGTATAGAATTTTGTAGCGATTTGAAAATCACTCTTTGTTTTATTGTTGCTTTCGAATAACCTTTGCGCTTCCGTTAATACAATTCCATGATAATCATGTCCCATTAGGCCATTTGGCATTCTTGGATCATATACAGCGGTATCTCCAGAAGGGTAGTTAAAAACAACAACATCATTTCTATTAACTTTAGAAAAACCAGGAAGACGGGTATATTTAGAAGTTTCTAGTCCAAGATAAGATTTAACATCAATCCAAGGTATTGTATTGTGAACAAGTGGGTAGGAGAGAGGAGTAACAGGAACTTTAGGTCCATAAGCAAGTTTGTTCACGAATAAAAAGTCACCTACCAATAAGGTTTTCTCCATCGATCCCGTTGGAATTTGAAATGGTTCAAAAACATAAGTTCTTATAATGCTTGCAGCAACAAGTGCAAACATTAAAGAATCTCCCCATTCTTTTACTTTTGATTTCTCTCCTGGTTTATGACGAGTAACTGCCCCAATTCCTAATGCAAGAGCATGTCCAATTATAGGTAAAGTTAAGAAGAGTGCTAAATGGTCTCCCCATTCTCTGTCTCCCATTTCCTTTGTGTTTGCCCAATTTGTTTCAGGCAAGCAATCGTTTTTAGAATTGGCAATTTTAGCCATTATGATATAAGGGAAGAAGACTCCTTGAAGTGTATCTACTAATGAAAAGTAACCAAATCGTCGAATGTAAGAGGTATTTACAACGGCTAGCATTGCAAGGTGAACTCCTGGAAAAGCCAATAATAATACCCACCAAGGTTTTTTTGCTCCAATCTTAAATGCAATGTAGTAATTCAGACCAGGGATTAGGGCTTGCCATTTTTTGAATCCCGCCTGTTCAAAGCTTTTCCACCAAAGTGCAAGATATGGGTGAACTAAAATATATAAATAAAAGTAAAGTACATTCATGAATTAATTTTTGATTACATCTTTCATTGTGAAGATGCCTTTTTTATTGTATACCCATTCAGCGGCAAGAACTGCACCTAATGCAAATCCCTGTCTGCTATGAGCAGTATGTGTTATTTCGATTGTGTCAATATCAGAAGAGTAGGTGATAGAATGCGTTCCAGGAACACCTTCTTTACGATGAGAAACCACGCCAAATTGATTGTTATTGGTTATAGGCTCAGTGTTTTCTTGGTGCAACCAAGAGCTTAAGCTTTCATTATTTAAGAGAATATCATCAGCAAGGGAAGTTGCTGTTCCACTTGGTGCATCGAGTTTTTGGAGGTGGTGAACTTCTTCAACAAAAACCTCATAATTTTTTTGTGGAGCCATTAGTTGAGCGAGCCTTTGATTGATTTCAGAAAAGATATTTACTCCAACACTGAAATTTGAAGCATGAAGCAATGTTCCATTGGCTTTCAATACGATGTCTTTTACATAAGCTAATTGATCATTCCAGGCGGTAGTTCCAGCAACTACAGGCGTGTTTTTCGATATGCAATATTCAATATGCTTCACTGCTAATTGCGGGATACTAAACTCTATCGCAACATCAATTTTTGAAAAGTCAAGATCTTCTATGTGGTTTGAACTGTTTACTTTTCCGATAATTGTATGGTTTCTTGACAGAGCTATTTCTTCAACAATTTTGCCCATTTTACCATATCCAATCAGTGCTATATTCATTTCAAAACAAAAATAGAGTTTTGTCCTGAGTTAACAAGGTTTTTAACGAAAATTAAGTGATAATTTGAGACCAATGTTTTGATTATTAAATACAGTTGGTTCAAAACTCATCGTTAAATCTTTAGATACATCGAAAGACACAAAATGAGCTTCAACACCAGCATCAACTAGCTGAATAATATATACTAGTCCTAGAAGTAAAATAGACATATCTCTTCGGTTCAGTTCTTGGTCAAAAAGAACGAGAATCCCTTGATCATCATAATCGTTCCATTTTTCTGTGCCAAAGCCAGTATCTAAACGCAACTGGTATTCTGTTTTTAGCTCTTTTTGTAAGGACTGCTTTTTAAGAAAAAAATAGGTGCTTGCTCCTAGTCCAGCATAAATCAAAGGTACTTTCCAAAAGGCTTTTCTTTTCCCCTTAGGCATTGCCGTATGATTATATACTTGTCCTGCACCAGGAAGAATAGCTGAAAATAACACTGCCTTTTTGGGTGAATGTACTTTTATTGAATCGTTAATTAAATAGGATGTATCGCTAAATGATGTGTTTGAATTACTTTGTGAAAATAACCCAAGCGGTAACAGTAGAGTCAAGACAAATAAAGCTCTCATTATTGATTAAGCAATTCCATAATTCGTTCTAAATCATTGCCAGAAGTAAATTCTACTATTATTTTACCATTTCCTTTTGGACTTTTTTGAATTTTTATATTCGTAGATAAAACATCACTTAGTCGCTCTTTTAATACTAATTCGGTATTTGAAATCGCGATTTTTTCAGACTTTTTCCCATTCGAATTCTTTGATGAGGGTTTATTAATTTCCTCACCACGTATCAAAGCCTCAATGTCACGAACCGATAAATTCTCGTTTATTACACGGTTAAATAATGTCACTTGACTGTTCTCATCACCTGCTGAAACGAGAGCTCTTGCATGTCCCATTGTTATTTCATTTGAGAATACACCTGCTTGAATTTCAGGCGGTAACTTTAATAGTCTTAAATGATTAGTTATACTAGATCTACTTTTTGAAATTTTGAAGCTAAGCTGTTCTTGGGTTAAGTTGCACTCTTCAATTAAGCGTTTGTATGAAAAGGCAACCTCAATTGGATTTAAGTCTTGGCGTTGGATATTTTCGACCAATGCCATTTCCAGCATTGCTTGATCATTTGCAATACGAATATATACAGGTATAACTTCTAAATTAGCCAATTGCGAAGCTCTAAGCCTGCGTTCTCCTGATATTAATTGATACTTATCTCGCCCTAATTTACGAACGGTTAAAGGTTGTATAATGCCGTGTGTGGCAATTGAATTTTTAAGTTCTTCTAAGGCTTCCTTCTCGAAATGTGTGCGAGGATTGAATGGATTTGCTTCTATGGATGAAATTGGTATTTCTGAAATAGAGCCAACACTATCTGCAAGTCCAGAGTTACTTGTTATGTCTGTCTCTGCACTTTCCAACAATGCACTCAGACCTTTTCCTAGCGCTGATCTTTTCTTTGTATTAGAGCTCATCACTAAAAATGTTAGATTTATCTTCGTTTGTCATATTGGTCATGTCATTCTTCTGTAAAATTTCTCGTGCAAAGTTCAAATAATTCACAGAGCCTTTACTTGAAGCATCATGCATAATAATTGATTCTCCATAGCTAGGTGCCTCTCCAAGCGTTGTGTTTCTATGAATTACCGTGTCAAAAACGATTTCTTGAAAGTGCATTTTCACTTCTTCAACGACTTGATTAGCCAATCTCAATCGAGTGTCATACATTGTTAGAAGAATCCCTTCAATTGCAAGTTCAGTATTTAAACGGCCTTGCACAATTTTAATTGTATTCAATAATTTCCCTAATCCTTCTAATGCGTAATATTCACATTGTACAGGGATAATAACAGAGTCAGCAGCTGTTAATGAATTTACTGTAATAAGTCCTAGAGAAGGAGAGCAGTCAATAATGATAAAATCATATTGATCTCGTAGTTTTTCAAGCGCAAACTTAAGCATGTGCTCTCGATTTGGCAGATTAATCATTTCTAGTTCAGCACCGACTAAATCAATGTGAGAAGGAATAATATCTAAGTTGGGTGTTTTAGTTTTAATAATTAAATCGGATGGATCGACGTCGTTAATTAAGCAATCATAAATATTCTTGCTGCTACTCGGGTCTAAACCGAGTCCTGAAGTTGCGTTTGCCTGTGGGTCAGCATCAACGATTAATGTCTTGTATTCTAGGACACCTAAGCATCCGCTTAAATTAATTGCAGTAGTTGTTTTACCAACCCCACCTTTTTGATTTGCAATTGCTATTATTTTCCCCATTTAGTTGTAATTGAGCTATAAAGGTACGACTAATGTTAGTGAATAACTCCATGAATTATTAGGAGTTATCAACGATTTATCAAAAGAAATATTGTGTGTAATTATCTAAAGATCATCAAAGCTTACTTCCTCAGATGTTGATTCTGCAGGGGTGTATTCTTCAACTTTATAATTACCAGTATCGTTGAGTTCTCCAATTTTTGTTAGTACATCTCCTAATCCATCGCTAAACTTCTCAAAATCTTCCTTGTAAAGGAATAATTTATGTTTTTGATAAAATTCTTTGCCATCAACAAAGGTTTTCTTGCTCTCTGTTAGGGTAAGGTACAATTCGTTACCTTTTGTTGCTTTAACATCAAAAAAATAGGTTCTTTTACCTGCTCTCACCACTTTAGAATAAACTTCTTCCTTCTTGTTATAATCCATACCTGTTTTTAATGTTATTTTTTTCTTAACAAATATGCTATTTTTTTTTGAATCGATGCTTCATTTATCAAAACATCATAAATTTGTTGTTTGCTTAATAAAATTGGAAGCTTAACGATAAGTAATAGGTTCAATTTTTGCACCTAAAATTGAATATAATTCCTTTGAAGAGATCATTTTAAAATTTCTATTTCTTCTTTCTCACTCCAAGACCTATAAGTCCAGCATCAAAGCTTGATTTATATTTATTTAATTTTTTTTTTTTTTCTTTCAGAAGAATTTTTGCAATTTCAATTGATGTAATCATAGTTTTTATGTTTATAGTTAATCAAGATAGGCAAAAAACAAGCCAAAAAAATCATCAATGAGTGTTCTGTGATGATTACAGATTAATCGGTAGAAAAGGAAGTACTTCTTTAGGAAGCATGCCTTCTAAAGTGATTTGATCTACAGAATATCGGATTAAACGAAGGGTAGGGAAGCCGACCGCTGCAGTCATTTTTCTAACTTGTCGGTTTTTTCCTTCTGAAATGTGTAACTCGATCCAAGAAGTTGGTATACTCTTCCTTATTCGAACAGGAGGAACTCGTTCTTCAATATTGGGATTTGAGATGAGTTTACATTTCGCTTTGGAAACTATATGCTCTCTGCCTTTGTGCTTTATTTTTATAGAGCCGTTCGTGAGGGAATCAATTGCTTTCTGATCAATTACTCCTTCAACTTGAACCCAATATACTTTCCATTTATTTGAACTCGGAGACAATAATCTTGATTTAAAATGGTTGTCATTCGTCAAAATTAAAAGTCCTTCACTGTCTTTGTCTAGACGACCTACGGAGTAGACATCCTTAGGAAAATTAAATAAATCGCCTAATAACAAATCGGAAGATTCTCCAGTAAATTGACACAGATAACCGTATGGCTTGTAAAGCTTGTAATAGAAAAGATTCTTTTTTACGCTTTGTGACATGTGTATACGAATGCCGGAGGGAAATTCTTAATTGTAAACTTGATATCTATTGTATCGTATTTTTTAGCGAGTAATTTCTTTGATTGCAATGAATACTGGAATTGAATGTAATTACCATTCTTTTTTAAGCAATTGTATGCTTCCAAAATAATTTTTTCCCTAAGTTCTTCCGGAAAGACCATTAGGGGTAATGATGAAACAATAACATCTGCCTTTTGATCTTTTTCTAAATACTTCTCAATAAACTCTGCAGAATCATGTATGATTGTAACGCGAGGATCAGTGATTCGTTCATCAAGTGATGCAAAGAAATTATCGTTCAGCTCAAAAATTAACAGTTTGGCATCTGGGGCCATTCGTTTGATAATCATATCTGTGAATACTCCAGTACCAGGTCCTAATTCAACAATTATCTTTTCTTTGTTAAAATCGATATTAAAAAGCATTTTTTCGCCTAAAAAACGTGAGGAAGGACTTACGGCTCCCACCATTTTTTTATTTTTTATAAATTGCTTTATGAAATTACGCTTTGTGACCATGGTTATCTTTTTGATAATTTTCCGTTATTAATTACACCGATTACTTTGCCAGTAAGTTCGCTACCAACAAGAGGGCTATTGGTAGTATGCGAGCAAATTTCTTCTTTCGAAAACACCCACGATTTACTAGGTGAGAATAAGGTTAAATCGGCTTTTTTCTTAATGTCAATCGTTTTATCATCTATTCCAAGAATAGAACGAGCACCACTTGATAATTTTTCTACTATTGTTGCTAAATCAAGTTCATTCTGCATTAAAAGACTTGAAAAGACAGTTTGTAAATTAATTGTTCCAAATTCAGCGAGGTCAAATTCTACGTCTTTTTCTTCTTTGTCTTTTGGTCTATGATTAGACGCAATTGCATCGATCGTACCGTCAATTACACCTGATAACAATGCTTTCCTATCAGTTTCAAATCTAAGTGGTGGCATGCATTTGTAGTTAGAATCAAAGCCCAATACACTTTCTTCATTGTATAAAAGGTTTGCAATATGAACATCAGCTGTTATATTAAGATTTTTCTTTTTGGCATTTCGAATTAAATTCACACCTTCTTCTGTTGATACCCCAGTAAAGTGAATTTTGCCTCCTGTGTATTCAAGTAAGCGTAAATTGCGTTCTAATTCTATTATTTCTGAAATTGAAGGATCTGCTTTCATCCCTGTCTTGGTAGAAGCCATGCCTTCATTCACTATTCCTTTGCCAGCAATAGAAGCGTCCCTAGCGAATGCAACAATTGTACCTTCAAAATTCTTCACATATAGAAGTGCGCGATACATAATTCCAGAGCTAACATGGCTGAGATCATCCGAAAACAATTTCACACCATTTTGTGACATATCATACATTTCAGAAAGATTTTCACCTTTCATTCCAACCGTTATAGTCCCAATAGAATGCAGCTGTGTCGCATGATATTCTGATTTTCTTTGCATGTATTGGATTTGACTCTTTCCATCAACAACAGGTTGTGTACTTGGTAAAACTGCAACATGAGTATAACCACCAGAAGCAGCAGCATCTAATCCAGATTCTATGGTTTCTTTGTGTTCGAAACCCGGATCGCAAAAATCGGCTTTAAGATCTACCCAACCAATTGAAGCATGCATATCATTTGCTTCAATTAAATTGGCATCATCATCACTAATTGTATCTTCAATCTTAACGATTGTGTCCCCTTCAATAAGAATGTCTTTTGTCATTCCATTAAAAGGAGAGTTTTTATCAGTGATTTTGGCCTGTTTAATTAATATCTTCATTCGAGCTATTTTAATAACCGTATAAGTAACATTTCAGTGAGTACAAAAATAAGAGTAAAAATGATACAAATCTTCCAATAACTAAAAGGTTTATCAATGTCAATGGTGGAAAGCTTATGATTACTACCAACTTCATTAAATACAATTTCTTTAGCTCCAATTTTCTTTAATAAATCTATGATTAAATTATTGGTTCCACAATTTAATTCAGACTCTCTTCGATTATAGTTAATACTAATGTTTCCTAGCGGAATTTCAGTATTAAGGCTATAATTACCACTTATGAATCCATTGTTTTTTTCTAAACTATTCAAAGTAATATATGTAACACCTGAAATAGAAATTGATGGAGGAATGAGATCCAAATTCTCGCCAATGATATGAACAGGATTGTCTATGGAGATCTTATGATATATAGGGAATCGGCTATCATCCCCAAGAATTAAATATTCAGGAAGCTTTCGTTGACTAATTTCGGACATTCTCAATATTAGTGTAGGAAAGAGTGCATCTTTCGAAAAATTCCCAAAATCAGGATGTAATGAACTATAGAACATAAAAGCGTTACCGTTTGTTTGCGATAATGCAAGAAGAGGTAGGCCGTTTTGAAGTGAAATCAGTGGAGAGTATATTGATTGATTATTTGAAACAGCCTGAAAAACGGATTGAACACTAGGTAAGTTTAGCTTGTTATTCTCTGTTTTAAAAACACTCCTAAAAAATGGATCGGCATAATTGAGTGATTGGATTCTTGTACCTGTTGATATTTTTTTTCCAAGCAGTGGAAGTTTGAGCTTACTCAATAGATTGTTCCATTCATTCGGTATAGGTGTTTTTCCTGGGAATAATGCAACCGATCCTCCATTAGAAATGAAGTCAGAAATGTAAGTAGTTAAGCCATTTGATATCTTGTTGGTTCCATTAAGTAAGATTAAATCGACATTATCTAAATCTCCTTTTGTTATTGCCTTTATATCTATTGTCGTGTATTGGAAATAATCATCCAAGTCTAGCACCATTGATAAGTTTGGTATTGCGTCATCATCATTTAAGATCAGTACATTAATGTTCTTTTTAACCTTGTAGGACAAATAATAAGTATCATCAAAAAAAACTTGATTGTCAACAACTTGAACTTTCCCCGTCTTAAATCCAATTGATTTATCCATGTAACCAATTTTCGTTACGATTGATTGATTCTCAGGAATGTCCACGAAAATCGTTTTTTTATAAGAGTCAATGGCTATTATAACTTCTGTATTTGTTAAGTTTAGAGGACTATTATTTTGAATTCTTATATTCAATTCATTCTTAGTATTTACTTTATGTATCGGAGAAGAAAACCAGATTGAATCTATTAATATGTTATTGTCTGTTTCTGCATTGAGCTTTATTGGGTACATAAGAATTTCCTCAACATTCAGCTTACTATTGAATTTTAAATTAATTTCTTGAAAATCACTCAAAAGAACATTTTGAATCTGAATACCATCTTCCAAATTTTTCTTAGAGAAGTTATTCTCTTGCCACTGTATTACTTCGTTCAACGAGCGTGTTATAGGTGAAAACTCAATATTATCGATTTTTTCAAAAGCTTCCACCTTTGTCATTATTCGCTCTTCACTTCCAGAAAAATCATTTGTAACGATTATAAAACGAGTATCTAATGAGGCATTTTTGATAATACTTCTTGCGTTTTCTCTTGCTTCAGAAAGAAGTTGTCCTTCTGCACCTCTTGATTGCATTGAGAAGGAATTATCAATGTACATTGAAAGGAAAGAAGCTTTGGTGACTTCTCCATCGTTCTTAGACGTGAAATAGGGCTGAGCGAATGCAAGAACCAAGAAGGCAAATGCTAGAAGTCTGCTCAGGAGAACAAGAATGTTTTTTAATGATTTGGTCGCTTTCGTTTTTTCATCAACATGTTTAACAAATGCAAGACTTGAAAAATACATTGTTTTATAACGCTTGAAATTGAAGAGATGAATAACAATAGGAATGATTAAGATAAAAAATGCCCAAAGAAACCCAGGATACAAAAACGCCATGCTTCAAATATAGCATTTTCTCATTTTTCTATGACCAATTTGCTCTTTTTATTCAAAAACACCTATACCGAACAATGCAAAGTCATATTTAACAGGATCGTTTGCATCCATTTCTCTAAGCTTTTGCATTAATTCTTCCAGTGCTTTCCAGTCGTCTTGTTTTCGAGAGAGAAGTCCTAGTTCTCTAGAAATCCTACTGGTGTGAACATCAAGCGGTAAATACAATTCTGATGATGGGATGCTTTTCCAAATTCCAAAATCTACTCCTTTATTGTCTTTGCGTACCATCCAGCGCAAGAACATATTGATTCTTTTTGTCGCAGAATTTTTCATAGGGTTTGAAATGTGCTTTTCACTTCTTTTTTCGTGTTCTGTTTCTAGAAATAACTCTCTGAAAGTCATTATCCGGCCTTTTACTCCATCAATCTCAGGGTGCAGACTAAAGGCTTTTTCAAGTCCTCCATTTTGATAAATATTTTGAAGACTTCTAAAGAAAAAATCTAAATCTATACCATTAAACGTGCGGTGAACAAATTCAAGATTAGAATTCTCTTCATAATTTTGAATAAAATCAAAAGGGGAGTGTTGCATGATATCAAGTAGACGTTCACTACTTTTAATTATCATAGCTCTTTTTCCCCAAGCGATTGTGGAAACGAGAAAAGCGATAATTTCTATGTCTTCTTTCTGATTAAACCTATGCGGAATTTGTATAGGGTCAGTTTCAATAAAGTCTCTTGTGTTGTATTGAACAGATTTAAAATCAAGATATTCTTTAAGTTCAGAGAAGAGCATTCTTATAGATATAATAGTGATTATTAAGTCCGAAAGCCCTGAATTAAATAATTAATCCATCATCTATAACTAACTGTCTGTCAGTCATTTTTGCTAGCTTATCATTATGTGTAACAATAACAAAGGTTTGATTGAATTCATCTCTTAAATCAAAAAATAGCTGATGTAATTCTTCGGAGTTAGCGCTATCTAGATTCCCTGATGGTTCATCTGCGAATATTACTTTTGGCTTGTTGATCAATGATCGTGCTACGGCGATTCTTTGTTGTTCTCCACCAGATAATTCATTTGGCTTGTGAAGAGCTCTGTTTGCTAAGCCTAACATGTCTAACAAGCGCTTCGCTTCAGCCTTTGCATCTTTTTGTGAAACACCTTTAATTAGTGCAGGTAGAATTATATTTTCTTCTGCAGTAAATTCTGGTAATAATTGATGGAATTGGAAGATGAAACCAATGGATTGATTTCTAAATTCAGACAGTTGATTTTTTGACAAACTAAATGGGTTTACACCATCAATCATTACTTCGCCTGAATCGAGATTTTCTAATGTTCCTAATATTTGAAGTAACGTTGTTTTTCCAGCTCCAGAAGGACCTACAATAGAAACTACTTCCCCTTGTTTTATTTCAAGGTCAATTCCTTTAAGGATTTGGAGTTTTCCGTATGATTTATGAAGTGATTTAGAAATGAGCATTACTTGTCCAACTTAAGAGAGTGACCCATCTTATCACGTTTCGTCTTTAAATATGATTCGTTGTGCTCATTACTTCCAATTTCTAAAGCAACATTCTCAACAACCTCTAATCCATATCCAATCAATCCTGTTCTTTTTGTAGGGTTATTAGACATTAGCTTCATTTTTGAAATGCCTAAATCTCGAATGATTTGAGCACCAATACCATAATCTCGCTCATCTCCTTTAAATCCTAATTTAATATTGGCTTCTAATGTATCAAAGCCCTCTTCTTGAAGTTTGTATGATTTTAGCTTATTTGCTAAGCCAATTCCACGACCTTCTTGATTCATGTATATAATTGCTCCTTTACCTTCTTTATCAATTACTTCCATTGCTTCTTGTAATTGAGGGCCACAGTCGCAACGACAAGAACCAAATATATCTCCAGTCATGCATGAAGAATGAACACGTACAAGAACAGGTTCATTTTCTTTCCATTTACCTTTAACTAGAGCAAGATGTTCTTCATCAGTATTGGTGTTTTTATAAAGTACCATTTCAAAATCACCGTATTTTGTTGGCATTTTAACATCAATAATTTTTTCGATTGATGTTTCTGTTTTAATTCGGTATTCAATTAAATCCTCAATTGAAATTAACTTCAAGTTAAATTTCTGAGCAATTTTAATCAGTTGAGGCAAACGAGCCATTGTACCGTCCTCGTTTAAAATCTCTACAATTACGCCAGCAGCTTCAAATCCGGCCATTCTTGATAAATCAATTGCAGCTTCGGTATGTCCAGCTCTTCTTAGTACTCCACCTTTTCTAGCACGAAGAGGGAAAATATGACCGGGTTTACCAATTTCTTCTATGCGGATAGAAGGATCAATCAAAGCTTTAATAGTTTTAGAACGGTCTTCTGCACTAATTCCAGTTGTGCAGCCGTGTCCAATTAAATCCACAGAAACAGTAAAAGGAGTCTCATATGCTGCTGAATTATTTTTCACCATCATTTCCAAGCCCAACTCGTCACAACGTTCCTCAATTATTGGCATGCAAACAAGTCCACGACCATGAGTCACCATGAAATTGATAATTTCAGGTGTAATGTTCCTTGCTGCGGTTAAAAAATCACCTTCGTTTTCACGATTTTCATCATCAACAACAATGATTACTTTTCCTTGCTTAATGTCCTCGAGTGCTTCCTCTATGCTGTTTAACTTAAATTTCATTGTTCTTCTAATCTTTTCTACAAAATTACTTGAATTACTCGAATAGGGGAGGCTTTAGCAAAATTAATTATTAATTAAGTCAATCATGATTGCTGTAGTTTTCTTCCATTGATAATTGTTCTGAACGAATTTCGCACCATTTTCACCTATTAAGTTACTAAAATCTTGGTCATTCCTTAGTTTCCCAATGCATTCAATTAGCTCCTTTTCATTTTCGCCAACCATAATCTCATATTGATTTTTAGCACCTATTGCATTGTTAGCAAGCGGGGTTGTAACACATGGAATGCCCAAAGCCATAGCTTCTAACAATTTATTTTGCATTCCGGTTCCAATTTGCATTGGGGCTATAAAAATAGCACCCTGCATATATGAAATTTTGATATCGTCTACCCATCCAGTAATTGTGATGTATTTATTGTTTTTTGCGAGTGATTGAACTGAGGAACTTGGGGAGGCGCCAGCAATGAGGATACTTGACGTCTTAAAGTAGGGTAGAATTTTCTCACTAATGTAATGAGCAGCTTCTATATTTGGTGGATAGCTCATATTGCCTACAAAGACAAAATCGAATTCTACTTCTACAGGAGGTGCATTAAAAAATGTGGTATCAATTCCATTTGGAACGCATACTATTTTTGATTTTTCAGGATGCTGAATTAAATTTTTGTCTTGTTCACTGATTATTATTTTATGCTCGAAATAATCGAATATTCCTTGTTCATATTTACGCAGTCTTTTTGCTTCGGTTTTAAAGAAACCCCGTTTAATAATCGATTGTTGCTCGATTCTCCGTTCTATTCCAACGGATAAAGTATCCATGTAATCAAGCATTTTTGGAATGTGATGAACGTTTTTAATGTATTCGGCTGTACGAATTAATTGAGCAAAGAGGTGTTTGTAGTTACTTGCTTTTATAAGCGAATTAACTTTTCTGTGCGCTCGCTTATTATAAAAATATCCAACTTGTATTGGTTTGCCATTGAGAATACTTAAGAACATGTTCCAGATTTTACTTAATATGTTGACTTTGCAGACAACTAATTCGGAACAAATTTCTTGGATAGCTTGAAGTTGTTTCTGACAAATCTCTTTGTGTGCTAACGCAACAACTGTGACATCAAATTCGTGTTGTAATTCTTTGATTTGATAATAGGCACGTAACTTATCTCCTTTATCCAGTGGAAAAGGGAATCTTGAAACAACAACTAATATTTTCTCTTTAGAATTGGTCAAGGAAATGAACTAATTTAGAACTGATATCATCAGTTTTATGATTATTAGTAATATAATGAATAGCTGCTTTACCTAATTCTTTTTGCCGATTTTTATTTTTAATTAATTCAGTAGTCATGGTAATTATTTCTTCATCCGTGTTCGCAACAAGCAAACAATTGTTCTCTAAATAATTAATTCCTTGAGCACCAATTGCCGTCGTGATTATTGGAATTCCTATTGACATCATCTCTAGTATCTTAATACGAACACCCGAACCTGAGATGATTGGAGAAACAAGAATGCCTTGGTCAATTGCGAATTGGTCAGGGTTTTCAATAAAACCATCAGCATAGATATTAGATGCTTCTTGGGATAAATAGTTTACAGGGAAATTAGAGCCTGCAATATGCAATTCAAGATTAGGATGTGTTTCTACAATTCTTGGGAATAGCTCTACTAAACGATTAACAGCTTCAATGTTTGGATTCCAATTCATTGTCCCAAGATGGAAGAGATTTGTATTCTCATATTGACTATGGGGTGCTTCCTTAACTAATATTGAGAAAGGAATTGTAATCATTGGAACTTTAATGTTAGCATTCTCTAATGCTTGCAGATCATCATTACTTATTGTGAGGATACCATCTACTAAATTAACGGTTTGAAACTCATATTTTCGAATGTTCTTTGCTAATTTATTGAGGTAAACACGTTTTAGAAACGATATTTCATTCTCTGCATAAGCATCCCAAAGATCACTTTCTATATTATGCATCCTTAAGATCACCTTACCATTAAAAGCATTTCGAATAGTCGCTAAATAAGAAGTTGAAAACAAGCTATCCAGAATTACAGTATCAAAATGAGATGAGTTTAGTGTCCTAGTAATCAAATCAACCATATCATGAGAATGGAAACGATTGACATTATAAGAACCTTTTTTAAACAAATTAACTAGGCCTTTCAAGGGAGTCACTTCTGTTAATACATCTACAGCTTCAGGAATAGTTTTCTTTTTTATCGCACTAGGATAGAGGTTAATATCAAAACTATGCTTTTCTGTGGATAGTGTCAAATGCTTTACTTCTATATTTTCGTTAAGCAATAATTGCAAGAAATTATCCATAGCAACACATCCACCATCAATTTTTGGGTAAACAGCTTTAGGTGTTATATAGAGTACTCTCACTAGTTACGTTTAATTAATTTAATTAGCCCCTTTATATTAAAAACAGGACGGTCATTTGCCGCTGCGCGCATTAATAATATCGCGAATGGAAGCAATGTTAGAGAGGGGAACCACATTCCTACAAAAGGAGAAACCGAATGCGCTCCGGCTAGGTTATCACCAATTGTAAGTAACACAAAATAAACCATGAATAGTAATGCAGCAATGACGACTGGTGCTCCAAAACCACCTTTGCGAATAATTGCACCAAGTGGAGCGCCAACAAAAAATAGTATGATAATGGCAAAAGTTAATGCAAACTTCCGATGAAACTCAATCATGAATCGAGTTTTATCTAATTTTAATGACTTAATGTAACTTGCTTGGGAAGTCAATTGGTTGTTTTTATTCCGCAATTTTGTTTGGGCATAATTAATTGCAATAATCTTTTTTGCTGCTGATAAGGAGCTATATGAGACAATAGTGTCTATTGCCAATTGTTGAGTAACGTTCATATCGGCTTTTATAGTGTTATATTTTGTTTTATCTTTTGAACTGTTTAGAATGAATGAATGTGACTGAAAATAGGGATGATTACCTTTTAAGCTTGTTAAGAAATTTTGTATAACCTCTTTTGTTTTAGAATCAATTGAATCTCTCGCATTCTTGATCTGAAAAACATTGAGCATGTCATATTTGTTCTGAAACATTTCCTCTTTAGACTTGTTTAAATCAAATCCTGCGAGATTAATTTTATAGGTTGCTTGTTCGAAAGAAGAACGTCGAGAAGGGTAGTCGTTTCTTGGACTTGTAACTTTTCCATCATTATTGAATAGAGGGGCAGTTGGATTAAGCTCTTCAATTACATTCCCATCTTCAAGATCAAAGAAAATTTCATTGCTCTTTTCTGATTTGTAAATTGTACCTCGTTTTGCACGAATTGTTTTAATGGATTTTGGGTCGGTATGATCGTGAATAATAATTTTTTCAAATTTATTTCCATCGCCAGATTCGATTTTTATTGCATAACCTTCAATTGCTTCGCTATATGCCCCCGGAGTTAGTATTGTACCGATTTTTATATTTTGAATATCAAAAATTAATGTATGCCATTTAAGTGTTGAAACTGGAATTACATAATTCGCGAAAAAGAAAGTAGCAGTTGCTATAATTAGAATTACCCCAGTCAATGGTCTTAATATTCTGTAGAGTGAAAGGCCACTAGATTTTAAAGCCGTTAATTCATTGTTTTCGGACATGTTACCCAAAGTCATAATAGACGAAAGAAGTATTGCCAATGGCAATGCTAAAGGAATTAAACTTGCAGAGATGTAGAAAAGTAATTCTAAAATTGTACTAGCAGCTAGACCTTTCCCCATTAAATCATCTATATACTTCCAGAAAAATTGGAGAATAAGCATGAACATGGAAATAGCGAACGTAACCAAAAATGGTCCGACAAAAGAACGAATGCTAAAAGAATAGAGTCGTTTCAATACTAAGTTTATTTGAATTTTTTCATTGTAGAAATAACGAGAAAAAAGTTCAATTATTTTGTGATTTACGCTCCAAGCGTTCGTTTAAGTTGATTTATTTGTGAATCCCACAATCGTTGAACTTCTTCGGTTTCATCAGGTTCCGCAAAGTCAGTAACAGTAAGAAGTACAGCTTTAGTCATTGGGTCTACTTCATATCGGATTTCAAAGTAAGTATCTAATCCTTCGTCTTCGTCTTCTATCCACTTAAATTTTACTTTAGAATTGAGTTTTTTAGTAATCAATCTTGCTTCTTCTTCGCTATCGTCCCAAATAAACGTGTAAATCTCATCTTTGATGTTAACATCATCGGCAAACCATTCACTTAATCCACTAGGTGTGCTTATCATGTTATCTAAAACTTTTGGAGATGTTTTAAATAAAAATTCTAGCTCAAATTTTTCTTTCTTTGGCATAAGTGATCTCTATAGTCAGTTAATAAATTTTCTTTTTCAGATTTTTTGCAATATACGTATTCTTTTCAAATGAATGTAGATTTATAGTCTGATACTTATTACTATAATAATGATATTATCAGAATTTTTTAAACACTGTTCAAGCGTTGCGGGAATAGTATTGAATATCGGATAAAGATAAAATAAAGCCTCAACAAACGTTGAAGCTTTATTGTGACCTCAAGAGGAAATTGTTCAAACTTATTTATGGACATTAAATTAATCTCTAAATGGGGGTTCATAGAATCCCATTCAATGTCGTTAAACCAATTCTCGATAAAGTTTTATGTGTCTAAAAAGATGCTTAAATCATACCCAGGTTCTAAAAACAGCCTTGAACACTTCCATGATGGATATGAATTGCAATCGCATGTTTCAGCTAATTCAAAAGCCTCTTTCCAATTTTCTTCTTCTAATAAATTATTGACTATAAATTTAAAAGCCTTTTTATAATAGGTTTAATCTTAATCTTTTTTACATATCCTAATGCTTTTTCATTACTACCATTACTAATTAAATAATTGACTACTAAATATTTAACTATTTATGTTTAACAAAAGTGAAAAAATATTAAACAAATCGAAATATTTAATTTACATTTGATTAAATTAATAAACAAATTAAATAAATATTATGAACAAATTAGTCCTTAGTTTAACATTGATCTTGAACGTATTTTTTTATCAAAATATTAACGCTCAAGGAACAATAGTAGATGTTGCCGTTGGCAACGAAGATTTTACAACTTTAGTAGCTGCGTTGAAAGCTGCTGACTTAGTTAGTGCATTGCAAGGGGAAGGTCCATTTACGGTTTTTGCTCCAACAAATGAAGCTTTTGCTAAAATTGACGCTAAAACTTTAAATTCACTATTGGAAGAAGAACAAAAAACGGCATTATCAAACATTTTAACATATCATGTAGTGGCTGGAAAGTTTACAGCAACTGATGTTGTTGCAGCTTTAAAGAAAGGTAAAGGTATGGTAGAGTTAAAAGCTTTGAATGGTCAAATATTAACTGTCATGCAAAAAGATGGTAAAATTTGGTTAAAAGATGTAAATGGAAATGTTAGTGAAATTATTGCTACAGATGTAATGGGTAGTAATGGAGTAATTCACGTAATTGACACGGTTGCTATGCCTAAGTAATTAGGAATTCATTACATAATAAAAAGGCCTTTCAGAAATGAAAGGCTTTTTTTTTACTAAATAATCAAATCGTAATATTTTATATTAAGAGTCCCTGTGTATCAGCCTTTAGACTTAAAACATCTTTTCCAACAACTTTCAGTGCTATACATCGTAAGGTATTCATTCATGATTTAACAATTCCTCTGTTTGCTGCTGATTAGTAATACTTTGTCTTTCAATGTTTGCATATTTATATTTTATTAATAATAATTAATGCAAAAATACATTGATATTATAGCTTATAAAACCGAACATTTGCGGTATTAAGAATTAGGTTTAGTTAAGATTGTTCTAAAAGTTAAATTTATTCTCGGACTTTTTACTTTTTTCGTTGGTGGCAAACGGTGAATCCAGTTTGTTTGTGTCTTTCCTTTCATAACCAATAAGCTACCTTTTTCCAAAAACACGGAAACTGTTTGTTTTGTTTCTTTGTGCTTGAATAAAAATTTACGTTCTGTTCCAAAACTTAACGAACCAATTGCTCCGTTTTTTTTTAAATCTTTTTCGTCATCACTATGCCAAGCCATTCCTTCGTCTCCATTATGATATAAATTAAGCAAACAAGAGTTGAATTTTTCTCCTGTTTTATTTTCAATTATTTCTTTGAGTTCTAAAAGTTCTTTAGTCCAAGGTAAGGCAGATTTTGTTGTTTTTGAATAAGTGTATTCAAATGACTTGTCGCCATACCAAGCTACTTTTCTTTTTGTGATTATTAGTTTCCCAAAAATTATGGCTTTGTCATTCTGCCATTGAATACTAGCTAACAATTTGTCGTAATAATATTGAGATTTTTCTGTATTAATTATGTAGCTATAATAGATTACTTCTCCATCATATGGTAATAGGTTCGATTTTGAGTCTGTGTTAAATAAGTCCAATTCTTCAGTTTTTATAGTCGATAAGTAAAGAATGTTCGCATGATTGTTCATTAAATTAAGGTTATATAACAGCAAAAATAGAATTCATTTATACTTCTATAAAATCCTAAATTTCATAATTTGCACTAACTTTTTTGTATAACTCACAACGTCTCGGGTATTGAACCTAGCGTGCTAAAAGCTGCTATGAACTATACCCATTGTTGAAGTTAGTTATTATTCTATTGTCACTAATTTAATACTGAAAAGTACAATCAATTTATGGTTCTGCTTTTTTTTTGGAAAACATTTTCACCATTACAATTGCGTGCGGAAATGTGACCGCTGCAATGAATGCAAAGAAGAGCGAATAGAACTGTTTTTCACTACTGAAAATCGCATATAAAATTACCATTCCAACCAACGAAATAGACCAATAGGGGAGTGCTGCTTTGCAATATTTATAAGCTGAGACTGTTTTGAAATCTCCATATATAAATTTAATTTGTTCTAATAATGAAGGAATACTATGCCAAAGGATGAAGTAAATAGCAAAGCCCCATATAAGCGACGAGGACGAAAAAATCATGCTTAAAACTACCAAGGTGAATAGCTCTTTAAGGATTGCCTCTATAGTTAGACATTTAGTAAGAAATTCTGTTATCAAAACAATTCCGATACTAATTCCTAAAACGATGAGAACGATTTGACTATATAAATGAGTAATCTCGTAACTAGTAATTTCAAACACGATCGATTTCACGTCTGAATCGTTAAAAGCAAACAATAAATACAATATAAACATTCCGTATGAAAAATAGAATATTGATTTACGAAAGGAGTTTAATTTAGAAAAACGATGTTCCCAATGTTGCTCTCCAAAATGGTAAGCACTAAATAACATAAAGAGAATCATTGCTAAGGCAGGCGCCCAATAAAAAATCAAAATAGCAAATGACACCACAAACAAGTAAGCTGTCAGTAGTGTGAATTTTGAATAGTGTTTAGTATTTATTAAAAGTTTGTTAACTATTAATAAATCATTCGACCCATGAACCATCCCAAAAGTAAAAATTAAAATAAATCCCAAGATAAGTTCAAAACTCTCTGGAACATTTGTGGTAATCCATAGTCCAATGAAGCTAGCAACGATTGAGAAATTGAAAACATTTTTCATAAAATAGTGTCAAATACTTGGTTTGACTCTACAAATTTACGAATTACGCAACAATTAGTTTAATTTTTAAATATTTGTTTAAACAAAAACTAACTTAATTAAAAAAAAAGTGACAAGCTTATTTTACATTTGGCACCAAAAATGTATCCAACCGATTTATTTGCTCCCAACCAATATTGTTGTTATAACCTCCATACCAAATGTTATCCTCATCTTCCCAATATCCGACAGATGCAAATAGCATGCTTTTATGATTAACTAATTGTAAAACCTCTGAACACCTAAGAATTTATTATGATTGTTGCCATGATAGAAATGGGTTGAACCATTCTTATGAATAAATGTGCACACCTTTGTACACCCCACCAGGTGTATTTTGATAGTTAATGACATCCTCTTTTAGAGGATGTAACCGATGTAAATGAAACTGGATATAAATGAAAAACCCCATAAAACAATAGTTCTACAGGGTTTATTTATTGTGAGCCCGTCAGGATTCGAACCTGAGACCGCCTCCTTAGAAGGGAGGTGCTCTATCCAGCTGAGCTACGAGCCCAGAAAAGTTGAATAAAAAAGGGGATGATTTCTCATCCCCTGGTCGGGGTGGCAGGATTCGAACCTGCGACCTCCTCGTCCCAAACGAGGCGCGATGACCGGGCTACGCTACACCCCGAACTGTATTTCTACTGTTCTTTTTATTCAAAATTTCAAAAGTAAAATTCGATATTAATCTTGGTTTTACTCATACCAATGTTCTTTAATTCTGCTTAGAATCGGAGTGCAAAAATAGTGATTTAATTCTATTCTGCAATTAAAACAATTAAATTTTAATTTGCGGAGAGACAGGGATTCGAACCCTGGGTACCCTTTTGAGGTACGCTTATTTAGCAAACAAGTCCTTTCGGCCACTCAGGCACCTCTCCGGAAAACTCTGTACATAAAAGAACGGACGGCAAAATTAGTAAAAGCATGGACTTCACGCAACATTTTTGAAGAAAAAAATAGATTTTTTTTCTTAATTCAATAAGAATGAAATTAATTTACTTCCGTCTAATATAAATAAGAGAATCCAAATCAATTGAAGGGGTTGAAAAACAGGTTTATAAACGTTTGCTCCAATCATAAACGAATAGCTTAGTAGGATGCTAATGGGTGATTCGAAAAGTTGACCATATATGAATAAAGTTAGAAAAATTCCGTTGAGCAAAATGAATAATGTCTTTTTAGCGCGCAATGCCGAGTTAACACTAAAGATAATAAGGCATATATATGCGCCCAACTGAAATAAATCAGTAATCAAACTTTCTGAGAAAGTAATCATGGTTTCTGGGACTAAAATAAAACTCCAATAAATTTCACTTCCTAGAAATGTAAATATTCCGACTAATAGAAGTAAAAAGGCAGGTAATCCTTTGTCTTTATGCCAAAAGAAAAAACGAGCTGTTACTAGTAGAAGAAGAATAGGGTTAAGTGGAAAGGGAAAAATGAAAGCTCCTTGTTGTAAATATATTGAAGTCGCATATACAGTTAGGGTTAAAGCAATTAAAAATATAAGTTTATTCTCCTTTTGCATTATTTTTTCTTTAATGCTTCTTCAATATATTTGAATGTAGATAAAACTTCAGGTTTTCCATTAATTATGGCGATGTCATGTTCGAAATGCGCACTGGGTAATCCGTCCTCAGTAACAATAGTCCATTTATCATCTAATTGAACAACCTTTTCTGTTCCCATATTGATCATGGGCTCAATAGCTATAGTTAGTCCATTTTGAATTTTCTTGCCTCGGCCTCTTCTTCCATAATTTGGAACCTGTGGTTCTTCATGCATCGAAGTGCCTAATCCATGCCCTACTAGATCACGAACAACACCGTATCCGTTTTTTTCGGCATGCTGCTGAATTGCAAATCCAATGTCACCAATTCTATTACCAGCTTTGGCTTCCGCGATGCCAAGATCTAAACATTCTCTAGTGATTCGTAGCAATTTTTTTATCTCAGGACTGACTTCTCCAACTTCGAATGTAAAAGCATGATCGCCATAATATCCTTTATAAATTGAACCACAATCTACAGAAATGATATCTCCTTCCTTTAGAGGTTCACCATTTGGAATTCCATGTACAACAGCATCATTAATTGAAATGCAAAGTGTATTAGGGAAATCATATAGCCCAAGAAAACCCGGTTCTGCATCTTGAGAGCGAATATAGTCTTCTGCAATTTTATCTAATTCAAGTGGTGTAATACCTGGCTTAACATGTTTTGCTATTAATCCCAATGTTCGACTAACAATTTGAGCAGCTTCACGCATTATCTCTATTTCTTCCGGAGTTTTATATATAATCATATCTCGGTTCAAAAAATTCATGGGTGTAAAGATAATCTTTATTTCTTTTGAGCATAAAAAAACCCTTTCTTCAGTTCGAATATTCTCGAGGAAGAAAGGGCAGTATTAATTAAAGTGTTTAGCTTATGCTAAAACTTCTTTTACCTTATCAGCTGCATCTTGTAATTGAACGACAGAAATTACATCCAATCCTGAATTATCAATTAATGTTTTTGCTTCAACAGCGTTAGTTCCTTGCAGACGAACAATTAATGGAACAGGGAATTCACCGAATTTTTTATAGGCATCAACAACACCTTGCGCAACACGATCACAACGAACGATTCCACCAAAAATATTAATTAATATTGCTTTTACGTTTTTATCTTTAAGAATAATATTAAATGCTTTTTCAACACGTTCAGCATCAGCTGTACCCCCTACATCTAAAAAGTTTGCAGGATTACCTCCAGATAATTTGATAATATCCATTGTTGCCATTGCTAGACCAGCACCATTGACCATACAACCAACATTACCGTCTAATTTAACAAAATTCAATCCGATTTCATCCGCCTCAACTTCTGTAGGATCTTCCTCAGACTTATCACGCATAGCGGCATAATTAGGATGTCTGTATAACGCACTTCCATCTAGAGTTACTTTTGCATCAACTGCGATGATTTTATCGTCAGATGTTTTCAAAACTGGATTAATTTCAAACATTGCAGCATCACAGCCTTCATAAGCAGCGTATAAAGCAAAAACAAATTTTGTCATTTGTTTCATGGCTTGACCAGAAAGGCCAAGGTTAAAAGCAATTTTACGTGCTTGAAACCCTTGTAATCCAACTTTAGGATTAATTTCTTCTTTGTATATTAATTCAGGTGTGTTGTCAGCAACCGATTCAATGTCCATTCCACCTTCAGTAGAATAGACAATTGTATTTCTACTTGTTTCACGATCTAGTAATACAGACATGTAAAATTCAGAAGGTTCTGATGCTCCTGGATAATAAACATCCTGTGCAATCAATACTTTATTGACTTTTTTTCCAACACCGTTTGTTTGAGCAGTTGTTAAATGTCCACCAAGAATTCCTTTGACTGTATCTTCAAGCTTATCAATTCCTTTTGCAAGAACAACACCATGAGAACCAGTCTCAGCTACAGTTCCTTTTCCACGTCCACCTGCATGAATTTGTGCTTTAACAACAAACCACTCCGTTCCAGTTTCTTCTGTCAACTCCTTAGCAGCCGCTATTGCACCGTCTAATTTGTCGACAACTCTTCCTTCTTGGATAGCGACTCCAAAGCTTTTCAATATTGATTTCCCTTGATATTCGTGTAAATTCATTTGTCTCTTATTTTGAAGGGCAAATTTAATAGGAAATTTTGAATTAAAAGAATTGAATACTTAAAAAAGGAAAGAAGTTTTAATGTCTTTGTTTTTCATTCTAATTATTTATTTCCATTTTTGATTAAAGTTTTATTTTGAAGAATAAGTTTTCAATCTTTATTGTTTTTATAATTGCCATTGTTCTTATACAATATCGCTTCTCTTATTCTGATGTTCAAAATGGAAAACCGCTAAAAGTAACTACTTGGGATGCTTTTGGTTACTATATGTATTTGCCAGGCACTTTTATCTACAATGACTTGAAAGATTTAGATTGGGTAGAGGCCGTTGATGAGAGATATAATCTGTTAGGTGGGCAGTTATATCAAGCAAGAGCTCAAGAAAATGGAGATTATGTTTTTAAATATCTTGGTGGCGTCGCTGTCATGGAAGCTCCTTTCTTTTGTATAGGGCATGTAATCGCATTGAATTCAAGTTATGAAGCAGATGGTTTTTCTGCGCCATATCAATATTCCATAGCATTTGGTGCTATCTTTTACTGTATTCTCGCAATGTTATTGCTGCGCTATATGCTACTTCAATATTTTCCTGATAGAACAGTTGCATTGTCGCTATTATTAATGGCACTTTCAACCAATTTAATTCAATACGTTTCAATAGATAGTGCTCAAAGTCATTCATTTATTTTCTTGCTCTATGCATTTTTGCTTTTTGTGACGATGAAGTGGCATAATCAGCCATCAATTAAATGGGCAATTCTAATTGGTTTTGTAATAGGTTTGGCGACAATTAGTAGGCCAACTGAAGCGATTATGATTTTCATACCACTATTTTGGGGAACACAAAATAAAGAACAGAGAATAGCGAAATGGGCATTAGTCAGAAAGCACCGTTATCATTTAATCTTTGTAGCTTTTTTTGGTCTCGTTGGAATACTACCCCAGCTGATTTACTGGAAACACGCGACTGGTTCACTCATTTATGATGTTGGGAGCAAGTGGTTCTTTTTGAATCCCTTTTTTCGAGTTTTATTCGGTTTTACAAATGGTTGGTTTATATACACACCAATTACTATCCTATTCATTGTTGGGATGCTTTATATTAAATCATTTCCATTTAAACGCTCGGTAATCATTTTCTCTATATTGAATATTTGGATTGTAATTGCATGGTCCGATTGGCAATACGGTGCAACTTATTCAACTAGGGCTTTGGTGCAGAGCTATCCCGTCTTAATTCTTCCATTTGCTGCAGTTATTCATCAAATATTAAAGAGTAAATGGAAAATTCTTTTTTATCTGATTGGTGCTTACTTGGTTTTCGTTAATCTATTTCAAATAAAGCAATATGGGAACACAACTCTGCATTATAGAGACATGAACAGGCAATATTATGCGAATATTTATTTGGATAGTGACCCAACACCTTTGGACATGAGCTTGTTAGATACTGACGAGCAAATTAAATCATTAAAGAATGAGCATTTAATTTATGAGTTAGAAGGAGCTCCAATTGATTTTAGAAGTCAATTCGATAGTGTCGGGTATTTTTATAATTCAACTTTTGATTTTAAAAACAAGGAAAACTCTTGGGTGATATTAAAAGCAAAAATTAAGTCAAATCAAGGATTTACGAGTAGTAAGATACATCTAAAAGTGTTTTCAGAGGAGGTGTTAAAAGAGAGATTTATTCGTTTAAGCAGTCCAATTTGCAATGCGCATGAAGTGAACGATTATGAATTCCATTTTAAAATTCCAAAGCATTCTAGAGGAGTTATGCTTAGTGCATACATCGTTACTTCTGGCGAATACAAGGGAGAAATAGTTGAGTTATCTTTATTTGAAGGGGATTATTGAGTTGTTCTTCATTACTGTATTCTTTTTTCAAAATAAAATAATCTGACCAAACCTAATCGTTTTTAAGTATTTTTGCTTTAGCATTTTCATTCATAACAGATTAAAGTGATAAAACTTGATGGCATTTTTGAATTAGACATTACGGCTAAAACAAAATCTTTCAAAAAGAAAGAAATAATTCAGCGTAAAGGCGCTACAAATACTCGTTCTTATTATATAAAAAAAGGACTTTTAAGAGCATATATTATTGATGATAACGGAAAGGAACACACTTATATGTTTGCACCAGAAGGATGGATATTATCTGATTTAGAAGCATTAGAGTCTAATGATCCTGTCGAACTTTATATTGATTGTTTAGAGGATTCTGAAATAGTTGTTTTTGACAAGGAAAGCTTATTTAATGCTAAGCTTGGTCAGGAAAAGTTAGTGGAGAATACCAAACTTTTATGCAGAAGGATAGGTAAGCTGCAACGTAGAGTTATTATGTTGATGAGCTCACCGGCAATTGACCGCTATAATTATTTTTTAAAAACATATCCAGAATTACCCAATCGTGTTCCTCAACATATGATTGCCACATACTTAGGCATTACTCCTCAAGCTCTTAGTACGATAAAAGGTAAAGTTGTACGTACTAAAGACTAGCGTAATTTCTTAATCTAGATGAATGCTTAGTGCCTTTTTAATGTTGAAATTTGTAGCGAAACTTTATATTATGACAAAAGAATATAGAAATGTAGAAATCACGATTAAATGGCAAGCTGAAAAATGTAAACATGCCGGAGTTTGTGTGAAAATGTTACCCAGAGTCTATAACCCAAAGGCAGCTCCTTGGATAGCCATTGAAAATGCAAGCACAACAGAATTGAAGGAGCAAATTTCTAAATGCCCTTCAGGAGCATTGTCATTTTATGAAAATGAAGCGATTTAATTTTACAAACTAATCTTTCATTCACAACAATAGAACTCGTTTTTTTATCAAAAATGAGGTTCTCTCAAACTAAAAAAATGAAAAAATCACCTATAAAAAGTATTAAGCCATTACAACTTCCATGGGAAACACAGGATCCGTTTATCTTTTGTTCATACCATTTTGATGAATATCCAGGAGGCAATGAGAATATGGGACCAAACGCTTCATTAGAAGGACGATCATTAGGTCAAGATTTTGCATCTAAAGATGGTTGGAATATGTACCATGGAACTAACGTTCCTGGTTTTCCTGCTCATCCGCATTCTGGATTTGAGACTGTTACTATTGTAACTAAAGGAGTGGTCGATCATTCAGATTCGCTTGGTGGAAAAGGACGATTTGGAAACGGTGATGTCCAATGGCTTACATCTGGAAAGGGAGTGCAGCATGCTGAAATGTTTCCGTTGATAAATGAAGACAAAAACCCATTTGAAATTTTCCAAATCTGGTTGAACTTACCAAAGGAGAGTAAAAAAGTGAATCCTTATTATAAAATGTTGTGGAGAGAGGACATTCCAAAGATTAAATCAAAGGATGAGAATGGAAACGTAACGGAAATAGATTTAATTGCAGGTAATTTAGATGGGGTAGAGGCGCTTTCTCCAAATCCTGACTCTTGGGCAGCAGATTCTGAAAATAATGTTCAAATATGGACTATTAAATTACAGCCAAATGCAAAGTTTTTTATCGAGGGAGCCAATGATGATATTACACGAACACTTTATTTTTATCAGGGAAATACGATTAAAGTTGATGATACTGTAGTTAACGCAAAACATTTAATACATTTAAATTCAGATGAAGATATTCATCTTGAAAACTCATTGGAAACAGCATATTTATTTTTTTTACAGGGAAAGCCAATTAATGAGCTTTTAGTTCAACACGGTCCATTTGTAGCAAATTCACAAACTGAAATTCAGGATATAATGCATGAATATAGGTCAACACAATTTGGAGGTTGGCCATGGGATGAAGCGGATGTTGTTCACCCAAGAGATAAAGGAAGGTTTTCATTGCAGGGAAATGGCAAAGAAGAGATTAGATAAGTAATCTAAGATCGATTAGCTCTCCATCGACTTGAGATTTCGCGAGAAGCGAATTCCTTGCAGTCCTTTTCTTTGATAGAATCCCAAATTTTATTGATTCCGTGCGTCAAAACTTCTTCTTCTTCATCCATTAAAGAATACATAACTGTTGGATCTTCGAAATAATGTCGTACAAAGTTAGTGTCGAAATCTCCAGAAGTAAAGGCAACGTGTTTTAAAACATATTTTCCAAAATCCAAAGTTGTTTTTAGGCCTGAAATCTGATAATTATCGATTGCTTTGAGAGTTCGTTTAATTGCATGGTTTCTATCCTTTCCCCAAACAACAAGCTTTGCAATCATAGGGTCATAATAGATTGGAATTTCCATTCCTTCAGCAAATGCATCGTCAACACGTATACTTTCTCCAGAAGGGACTCTGTAACGTTTTAATGTGCCAATATCTGGAGTAAACCCATTTAAAGTATCTTCTGCATATACGCGAACCTCGATTGCGTGGCCATGAATTTTAAGTTCCTCTTGTTTTAAAGGTAATTTTTCACCTCTTGCAACATGAATTTGCCACTCTACAAGATCCAGTTTTGTAATTTCCTCCGTTACAGGGTGTTCAACCTGTAAACGTGTATTCATTTCTAGAAAGTAAAATTTTAAGTCAGCATCGAGCAAAAACTCAACTGTTCCAGCTCCGTCGTAATCGCAAGCCTTGCACACACTTATTGCTGCTGCGCCCATTTCTGCTCTTAGCTCTGGTGTTAAAATAGAACTTGGTGCTTCTTCAATTACTTTTTGATGTCTACGTTGTATAGAGCATTCTCTTTCGAAAAGATAAACGGCATTACCAAGTTTGTCAGCAAAAACTTGAATTTCAATATGTCGAGGTTTTGTAACGAATTTCTCAATAAAACATGAATCATTACCAAAAGAAGAACGCGCTTCATTTTGTGCCAACTTCATTTGTTCTTCAAGATCTTCTTCTTTTTCGACCAAGCGCATTCCTTTTCCACCTCCACCTGCAGTTGCTTTAATCAAAACTGGATAACCAATTTGACGTGCAATATCAACAGCTTCTTCAACATTATCTATGGCTTTGTCTATACCAGGAACTAATGGAACACCAAAATTCTTTACAGCTTGTTTTGCACTTAATTTATCGCCCATCACTTCCATGGCTTCTGGAGAAGGCCCAATAAATGTAATACCGGCATCTGTGGCTTTTCGAACGAATTCAGCATTCTCAGATAAGAAACCATAACCAGGATGAATACCATCAATCCCTAATTCTTTGCAATACTTCAGAATTACGTCTTGCCTTAAATAGCTTTCAGAAGATGGACTCTTTCCAACATAAACAGCTTCATCTGCTTCTGCAACGTGCAGAGCATTTTTATCCGCATCAGAGTATATTGCTACACTCTTAATGTTCATCTTTTTCAATGTTCGTATAACTCTACGTGCTATTTCTCCTCGATTGGCTATAAGTACTTTCTTCATTCTAATTAATTATAAATGTGTTTCCAAGCATGACGAAGATATTAATTATTTGGCAATAAAGTCTTTCTTAAAAAAAGAGGATAATGAAACTGCCTAAGAATTTTTAATAATCATTGCACTGCCTTGCCAGTCAGGTATTTCGAGAAGTGATTCAGGTATGGTTTGAAGAAATTCGTCTATTGCTTTTGGAATTCCATGCCAATTGTGATTGTAATCATGAATAATTATCACACCACCTTTACTCATTCTAGGATAAAAGAAGTCGAGTGCTGCGATTGTTGGAGCATAAAGATCAGCATCAATATTGACAAAAGCGAAGAGCTCATTTTCAAGACCTTTTGCGGTTGAGGGGAATAATCCAGCTTTGAAGATGATATTATCATTCCCAGAAATGTACTTTTTAACTTTTTCCAAAGATGTATCGGCAAACATATTAGCCTCAAATCGTTCATCTGATTGGTTTTCATGCTCTAAATCATTATTTGAAAAACCATTAAAAGTATCAAAAAGGTACAGCTTTCTTTTTTCATCCATAAAATGTATGGCACGAGCTGTTTCACCTTTATAAACACCTAATTCTGCAAAAGCTCCTTGAATATCGTTAGTGTTCAAGCGTTCTATTTGAAACCATAAATTATAAAACCTAACTCGATCAGAGTATTGGCGCTCAATTTTAATAAGTTTAGGGGAGATATTTTTGTTTTGCAGAGCAGCTTCCCATTTGTAGGGTTTACTTATTCTGTATGATTTTGATGACTCCATAAATCGATAGATAACGAATAGAAGTATCAAAACTCCTAGGATATATACTATTTCAGAAATGTTTATGGATAGTATCACAAAAAAATCAGTTTAAAGAACTGTAAAGATATAAAAATGAAATCCTTATAAGGATAATCTTGATTATTGAACTTGTATAATTTCATGCAATATTAAATTCTGAGAGGCTTCAAACCTTTCCTTGCTCTATTAGCCTTAATGATTAGGCTTTATAAATAATTGTGTTCCTTCTTCTAAATTTGGAAGGGGGATTTTTTTGCTTGCATTTTTACCTAAGTAGCGTCTGTTTTTTTTAGCTCTAAAAAAATCTAAGAAATATTGGATGGCTTTGAAATCCTTTAAGGTGTGAAAGTCTTCTTTATAACGTAATCCTGCGCCCTGAGTGAATGTTCCCTGCTGCTCATTTTGGATAATGGTTTTATCATTCGATTCATTAAAGATATTGACTCGAAAAGTTCCTGGTTCATTTAATAAGTACTCAAAGTTAAGATCACCAATAAAATTATTTTGATTGTTTTTTTCATCTATTTTTTGATTTTCTACACCAAAACTACCCGATAAGAGTAATCGATTATCCAAAAAGCTTTTTTGAAGTCCAAATTCATACGAATTATCACCTGTAAGTTGATCGGCATTTAATTTCAGATTCAACATGTATTCGCTTGAAATTTTGGAAAGTAAAGAATTTAATTGATTTGTTACAAGGTCAAGTGCTGTGCTTCCGTCCGCTGCGTTAGTTCCACTAATTGGTTGAAACTTTCTCCAGAGTAAAAGTGAGAAAAATTGACGATTTAATTCATCGGGATCACTTTTTATACGAGAAATTACAGATTTTTCGATATCAGTTGCGTTAGGTGCTTTAATATCAAAATCAATAGCGGGTTTATTTAATGTTTCACTGAGTTTTAAATAACATAAAACTTCTTGATTTGAGCCTGAACCTTCAGCCAACTTGTTGTTCGTTAAAACTGCAATATTTGTATTGACTTTGTAAAAAGTACTTAAGTTGAGATTCGCATCATAAGGATTACCAGTCCAGCTTATATTCCCTCCTTCTTCAATGAAAAATTTTAGTTTTACAGGTCCCATCGCGAAATCGTACACTCCATTTTTAACGGTGTATAGGCCATCCATAGTAATGTCTCCTATGTTGTTTAGATTAATAGAAATATCACCAAATCCTCTTGCTGTTATTTCGTCACCAATTTCATCATCAAAGATTAGCTTTACAATCGCATCATCTGTGATTTTAAAATTCAAATCTAAATCTACTCCTGTAAAGTCAATTTTAGGCAGGGTTGAATCAACAGTTGAATGATTATTATCTTCGATAAAAACAATAAAGTCTTCCTCGTCAATTTCTCCAATACCGTACATTGGAATATTAATAATTGTGCCTTTTCTGGATTCTAGATCTACAGTTATTTCTAAGTTATCGCTGTATCCAAAGATATTTACAATTCCAGTGCCGTATCCAGTTCCATAATATGAATCACCAAGTATATGCTCAGTTTTAAGAACAAGAAATTGTTTTAATGGCAAGATTTCCCAAGGATTTTTCGGGTTTTTATTAATGGCATCGTCTTCTATGTCGAAGAGTAGATCAAAGTTGAAATCAGCGAAATTATCGTGATAGACTGAGCCGATAATTTTACCCCCATTTCCTTCTTCATCAGTTATAGGTATTCCATTGATGTAAAATCCATATTGATCAACATCAATTGGACCATTAATTCCAAAATGTGTTCCGAGAATTTCAACTTTCGCGGAACCAGAATTTAAGATGACAGCTCCATTTAAAATTGGATTATCAGGACTTCCTGTAACTTTTAAGGATCCATTTAATGAGCCTTCAATTTCTGTAATTAAATCAGGGCTCATTAAAGCGTTTGCAAATTTAATATCTGTTTGATCGAAAAACAAGTTGAAATCGAGTTTTTCAGAATCTTTAAATGGGTAATAATCACCAATAAAATTAAATGTTTGTTCGTTTCTGAATTTCACTTCTCCTTTTAGTGCAAGGCTCTTGTTGTTTTCAATCCATTCAGAATTTAATTCAATGTTTCCGACTTCTTGACCTTTTAATCGGAAATTATCGATGTTGGCATCACCGATATAGTTAAAATTCGTGTATGGATTAGCTAAAGATCCATTTGCATTCAGTTCTCCAAATAAATCAACTATATTGAACAGGTAAGATAATTCAGCTAAGTTTATTTTTTTAATGTCAAAATTTAGCTTGTCAACGTCACTTTTCGAAATTTCTCCGTCGATAGAAATTACCTGTTCATTTCGAATTAATTCAAACCGATTAACTGAAATTTTATCTCGATTGATACTGAAAGTGGATGAATTTTCAATCCCCCATTTAATTCCCCTAACACTAAAAAATGAAGGCTCTAGAATAAATTGATAGTTATCCCAATTGTTGATTTTAGTTTCCCAAGAAAGCGCTGATTCATTGATTGTGTTTCGTCCCCAAGAGATGTTTGCATTAAGAATATTATTGGTCCCTAGACCTTTAAAATAGACTTCTGACATGAATGTTGTGTCGCTGTTTTTTACGCTTCCAACATTAGCGGCAATTGCTATATTGATAGAGTCCATAACTTGATGAATTGTAATATCGTCAAATCGAGAAGCTTTGTATTCAAACCAATCGGAATTAATATCAACGAGATAATTGTCTTGTTCTTCAAGAAAATGTCCTCTAATGCTTGAATTTGCTGCAATTCGAATATCAGGAGAGAAAATCGAAAGAAAATCAGTAGGACTCTTAATTAGTATATCGAAAGAGAGATTGTCAGATGTATGGTGTCTGTTTCTAGAATTAAAATCTTTCGAGTCATAAAGAGCAGGGAGTACATTTCCAATTTGATATTTAAGGTCATTCGGGAGCTTATAAAGATCAAATTTACCTTTGACTTCTGCGTCAACAATATCACTTGTTAAAATAAGCTTATCTTCAAGATTACCCCTAGATATATCAACTAAAATATTTGGCAGGTTCATTTCCTTTCCTTTCTCCTTATAGGCAAAATCATGAAGTGTAATGTTCCCAGCGAAATCATTTGGTGATGCCCCATTTAGCTTCACTTCCAAATCACCAAGCAAGCTCGCTGCAACATTTGAAATGTTAAGTTCTTTTAGAAGTGCATCTTTTATATTGACTTTAAAATCAAGAATTAAATCATTCTTAAAATCTACAAATCCGATGTATGATAATTCAAGGTTATCGTCATTAACTTCTATTTCCCCATCAAATTTATTATTTACCAACTGGCCATTTCTTATTGAGACATCAGTGTAGGGGTAATCTAAGTAATCAAATCGACCAATTTCTCCTTCAATATGCCTGAACTGTATGTTAGAGAAAGAATATGTTTCGCCGGATAGAAAGAATAATCCATCAACAATGCCAAAATTAGAATCTCCAATAAATTGTCCCAAATCAAATGATTCGATTTTCAAATCGTATGAGCTTGAAGTTGATTGATCGAACATGAAAGAGTTATTCTGCTCATTCCTAGTAAACATTAATCCGTTGTCTATTCGAATGGAACCTAAGGCAGTTGATATTTTTTCAGAAGCCAATACAAAGTTTGAGTAGAAGCCATCTAAATTAATATTTAGACCTTTAAAGTATCCGAGTCTGTTAGTTCTAGCATCAAACTTAATGTAGTCAGAATTATAACTGTCTGGCATTTTCAGCTGACTTAATTCTTTGAGGTCGATGTAAGCATAATCAATATTCTCATGGTAGAATCCAGATTTAAACTTCCGATAATCCGGAATGTTTAAAGTGCCTTTTATATTTGTCTGTTCTTTAAACGTTAAGTCAATATTTGCTAGTTTCAAGTTTTTGATTTCCTTATTAATAAGGGTAGAAAGAACTATTGTATCATTCATTCCTTTTAGAATAGGAGCGAAGTAAGCGACTTCAGCCAGAGCCAGTTTACTACTATTGAGCTGACCATCGAATTTCACTTTATCAACAAACTGTTTGAAGTCTTTAAATTCTTCTGTTAACATATTAAATATCGGCGCATCTATAGTGGAACCTGGTGATTCTATTTTCAAGTTAGAAAGAAATATTCCTTTTTGAGATACAACAAAGGATGATTTAAGGTTATTCAAATAAAAACCAGATTTCTCAAACAATGAAGCGGATGAAATGACACCGGAATATTGACGGCTTCTAATTTCGACCTCATCGAGAACAGCATTTATTTGCTTACCTCTCAAGTGAAAGTAATCGACACCAAAGTCTTTAGGGGTGTATCGTTCATCATCAAATTGAAAAACACAATTAGCAAGGTTAATCGTTGTAATATTAAGCTGAAAATCGCTTTTTTTCTTTTTCGGAGTTGAGAATTTATCTTTAATGAATTGATAATTAAAAAAACCTTTGTCGTTTCTTTTTAAATGAATCGCAGTATTTTCAATGTCAAGGTTGTTGAGCTCGAATGTCTTTTTTTCTAAGTTATAATCAGAAAGATTTGCAAACAACGCTCCTATGAACGCTAAAGTATCAGCATCTTCATCCTTTAGGAGTAAGCCCTCTATGAGTATATTGTTAGGAAGTACTATAGAAACACGATCAATTTTAACCTTAACATCGAGTTCATCTGAAAGATAATTTGTGGCAATTTGAGCAAAGTATGTTTGAACAGGTGAGGTTCGTATTACAAAAACTAATAAAATAAACAAGATGATTACCCATTCGAATAAAATTCCAATGCTACGTCCTATTATTTTAATTAATTTTGCCATTCTTTACAAACATAAACATTGTGCGTCAAAAAGAAACTATTATTCTAGGTATTGAGTCTTCCTGCGACGATACATCAGCTGCAATACTCAAAAATGACACCGTTTTGTCAAATGTTATTGCTGGACAGGAAGTACATCAACAATATGGCGGAGTAGTTCCTGAATTAGCTAGTAGAGCCCATCTTCAAAATATTATCCCAGTCGTTGACTCAGCAATAAAAGAAGCGGGAATTTCTAAAGAAGATATTGATGCAATTGCTTTTACAAAAGGACCGGGTTTATTAGGTTCTTTAATTGTTGGGACTTCATTTGCCAAATCATTTGCAATGGCAATGGATATACCATTAATTGATGTGAATCATATGTATGGACATGTTTTAGCACATTTCATTTCAGACGAAGACAAACAAAAACCGAAATTTCCTTTTTTATGTTTAACTGTTTCAGGTGGTCATACACAGATTATTTTAGTAAAAGATTACTTGAAAATGGAAATAATCGGTTCTACAATTGATGATGCAGCAGGTGAAGCATTCGATAAGGCTGCTAAAATGCTTGGTTTTCCATATCCCGGAGGGCCATTGATTGATAAATATTCACAATTTGGGGATAGTAAGAAATTTGAATTTGCAAAACCAAGAGTTCCGGATTATAATTTCAGCTTTAGCGGTCTTAAAACTTCAATACTTTATTTTCTTCAAAAGCAAGAAAAAATAAACCCTAATTTCATTCGTGAAAATAGAGATGATTTATGTGCATCTATTCAGTATACGATTGTTGAAATTTTAATAAAACAATTGAAAAAAGTGGCTATTAAGTGCGGTATTAAAGAAATTGCGATCGCTGGGGGAGTATCTGCAAATTCAAGTTTGAGAAAAAGACTTCTTGAGGAAGGAGAAAAGTGCGCATGGAAAGTTTACATACCAAGATTTGAATATTGCACTGATAATGCAGCTATGATAGCTATGACAGGTAAAATAATGTATGATCAAAACCTTTTTGCAGATCAAAAAGTGACAGCGATGGCACGAATTCCATTCTTAAATTCTTGAAATCACACTAAAGGCATTCGTTGAATTTGTTAGATTTTTTTTTGCAGATTGGTTTAATTATTAGTAAATTTTCTGAAAAATATAATCAGTATACTATGCTAATAGCTTCAAAACCAACTCTTATTGACAAGGAAATCATTAGTTCTCTTCACTTTAATTCTAAGTTAACTGTTGACCAGCACCCAAAGCTAAAAGCACAACTTAGTGAGGCAACAAAGCTTGGTAACTCATACAGAAGGAAGGTTTCGATTCTATTTCAAGATGATGATGGTTTGAAACGTGTTGACACTACTATATGGGCAAACGGTACCAAGTTTATCTGTTTAAAAGGTGGTGTTTGGATTCCAATTCGACGTATAGTAGAGGTCCGAGTATAAGGTGACAAAATCACTTGGGATTCCAAGTATTTATAAAGAAAAGATGGTTTTAGTTTAGAATGAATGTCTATTTTTGTTCTGAAATAGTTTGAACTTTTGAAAAATTTCATTGTTTTGAATTGTTTCATGTAATTTTCTAGATCTAACAATGTCTAAGAATTTAGTTTAACAATAAATAAAAATTAAATGAGAAAATCACTTTTTGCATTTGCCCTGTTTCTTATCGTATCTATATTCCACACAACAACACTTAATGCGCAATTAGAATTCCCCGAAGAAAAGGTGAATTGGACGTTTACTGTTGAGCAAAATGGAGATGAAGCAACAATAGTTGGGACAATAACAATGATAGAACATTGGCATATTTATGCGGTGCACATTCCAGAAGGATCTTTTACTATACCAACGGATGTGGTGTTAAACAAATCAGCTAATTTCAAAAAAGTAGGTAAGATCATTGAACCTAAACCTCATTTTGAACATGATGATTTAGCGGATGAAGACTTATATTACCATTCAAATACGATTAAATTAAAACAAAAGATTAAAATCTTAGGCGATAGAGATTTTACAATCAAAGGTGTATTTTCTTTTCAAACATGTGATGATACTCACTGTTTACCCCCATTTGAGACAGATTTTGAAGTGAGCATTAAGGGAGTTGAGAAAGAAAATTTAGAGATAGATAAGAAATTGGATTTCAGTAGTATAGATGGAGATGAGACTGAAGATAAGAACGGAACTACTTATGTTAAAGTTAATGAAGAATGGTATAAGGTACCTGCGGGAAATAGCAAAACATTTTATAAAAAATATTTAAGTTTAGGAGGGAAGTATGAAAAGTAAAATAATAATTGTTTTAATTGCTGTATTTAGCTTTGGTTCATTTGTAAATGCAAATACTATAAGTATAGAGAATTCTAAAGAACTTCTTTCTCTCGTTGTGACGAATAAAGATTATTCTGATGCTATAAACTTAATTTCAGAAAGTAATTTTTTATTAAAAATTAAATCTGACAAACAATTAGCCTTAATTATAAAGGAATTAGCAAAAGAATTAGGTGAGTCTGAACCTGATTGGCTTTTAAATGACTCACCCGACGAAACTCGAGACATAAATAATAGTGAACAAGGACCATCAGAAGAGAAGAAAGAAGCGAGATCACTATGGACAATATTCTTTTTAGCCTTTGCTGCTGGTTTTGCGGCATTGCTTACTCCTTGTGTGTTTCCAATGATTCCAATGACTGTAAGTTTTTTCACTAAGCAAAGTAAATCAAAAGCCCAGGGGATAAGAAACGCAGTGATTTTTGGGATTTCTATTATTGTTATATATGTAGTACTTGGAACTGTTGTGACGGCTATCTTTGGTTCTGATGCTTTGAATGCAATGGCAACAAACTTTTGGTTCAATCTGATATTCTTTATTTTGTTAGTAGTCTTTGCAATTTCCTTTATGGGTGCATTTGAAATTAGATTGCCAAACTCTTGGCTAAACAAAGCAGATAAGGCCTCTGATAAAGGAGGTTTAATAGGAATATTCTTTATGGCCTTAGCGCTTGCATTGGTTTCTTTTTCATGCACTGGGCCAATCGTAGGGACTTTACTCTTTGAAGCTGCAACAATTGGAGGAATGGGACCTTTCATTGGTATGCTTGGCTTCTCTCTTGCTCTAGCTCTGCCATTTACTTTATTTGCAGCATTTCCGGGATGGATGAATTCTATGCCTAAGTCTGGAGGTTGGCTCAATTCAGTCAAAGTGGTTTTAGGTTTTTTAGAATTGGCACTCGCATTTAAATTTTTATCGAATGCAGATTTAGTAGTACAAGGTCATTTTCTTGAGAGAGAAATGTTTTTAGCGATATGGATAGGTATTTTTGTGGTCCTCGCTTTGTACCTTTTTGGTAAAATTTCCTTACCACATGATTCGCCAATTGAGAGATTATCTGTTGGAAGAGCTCTTTTCGGCACAACCGTTGTTATTTTTGTGATCTATTTAATTCCAGGTTTGTGGGGTGCTCCATTGAAATTAATTAGTGGATTCCCGCCTCCGATGTCTTATAGTGAATCTCCAATGGGTGTTGGGGGCGGAGGAAGTTTAGTCCACAATGAAAGTGAAATAGATAAAGATATGCACCTCGGTGAACATGGAATAATGTTGTTTCATGATTACGAAAAAGGTATAGCTTATGCAAATAAGGTTGGAAAGCCAGTTTTACTTGATTTTACAGGATACGCTTGTGTTAACTGTAGAAGAATGGAGTCAAATGTATGGGGAGATCCTGCTGTCTTAAATATTCTAAAGAACAAGGTTGTAATGATTTCTCTGTATGTAGATGACAAAACAGAATTACCAAAGGAAGAACAAATAACTGTAAATATTACTAAAGACTTAACGAGTGATTTAGTAAGTTATGGTAATAAGTGGAGCTATATTCAAGCTTCTAGATATAAAAACAATTCTCAGCCTTATTACCGAATATTAGGTCCTAAAAATGAAGATTTAAATAACGGTTCAGCAGATTATAATAATCATGGTAATCCAGAAGCTTTTCTAAAGTGGTTGGAAGAGGGGTTATACTTATTTGAATCTGCAAAGTAATTATTTACATACTTAAAAAACTAAAAAATTCTTCATTATAAAAGAGGGATTTTTTAGTTTTACACTATGAATAGTTTCTTAATAACCCCCATTGAATATCTGAAAGGTATAGGCCCTCAAAAGGCGGAGTTGTTAAAAAAAGAATTGGGTATTTTTTCTTTTGGCGATTTATTGGAATTTTATCCATTCAGATACGTCGACCGTTCCAAATTTCAAAAAATAGACGAATTAAATTCCCAAATTGGACATGTTCAAATAAAAGGTGAAATTATTGGATTCATCGAATCAGGTATGGGCCGAGGAAAAAGACTCACTGCCAAATTTAAAGATGATACGGGGATTATTGATCTTGTTTGGTTCAAAGGGGCCAGTTGGATAAAAAACTCTCTCAAAATTAACGTAGAAGTCCAGATTTATGGGAAGCCAAATTTCTTCAAAGGAGGTTGGAGTATTCCTCATCCTGAAATCTCGAAAGTACATGTAAACCCTCAAGGAGGTTTTCAACCTGTTTATTCAAGTACTGAACGATTAACAAAAGCTGGCCTTGACTCTAAAGGAATTGTAAAAGTGATGGCTCCACTTATTGAACAATTAACTGGACAAATTGAGGAGTTAATTCCACTAGAATTAAAGAATGAACATCGATTAATGTCTCGTGAAGAGGCTATTATGTCAATACATCAACCTAAGTCTGAATTGGAAGCGCGTAACGCTGGGCTACGGTTGAAATTTGAAGAATTGTTCTTTCTACAATTAGAATTATTATTTCGCAAGAAAATTACACTTCAAAAGTCTTTAGGGTATAAATTTGAAATTGTCGGAGATCAATTCAATACGTTTTATGACAAACATATCCCTTTTTCGTTAACAGGAGCTCAAAAACGAGTGTTAAAAGAAATTAGAAAAGATTTCACCACAGGTCATCATATGAATCGCCTTTTGCAAGGCGACGTTGGAAGTGGTAAGACACTCGTTGCTTTATTGTCCATCTTATTGGCTATTGGTAATGGATTCCAAACAGCGCTAATTGCTCCAACGGAAATTCTTTCAATTCAACATTTTGAATCGATAAAAGAAATGTTAACTGAAATGAATATCAGTATTGAATTATTGACGGGCTCAACAAAAAAGAAAGATCGAAAAGTATTACATGAACGCTTACTTAATGGAGACGTTGACCTACTCATAGGCACACATGCTTTATTAGAAGATATTGTCCAGTTTAAAAATCTAGGCTTTGTTGTTATAGACGAACAGCATCGTTTTGGAGTTGCTCAGCGAGCAAGAATGTGGAAGAAAAATACAATTCCTCCGCATGTTTTGATTATGACTGCAACACCAATACCAAGAACACTGGCGATGACTTTCTATGGAGATTTAGATGTCTCTGTAATTGATGAAATGCCTCCAGGTAGGAAGTCAATAATCACCATGCATAAGTATGAAGAAAGTAGGCTTAGAATGTTTGGATTCATTAAGGAGGAAATTGATAAGGGAAGACAGGTATATATCGTATTTCCACTAATAATGGAGTCAGAGACTTTAGATTTTAACAACCTAATAGATGGCTTCGAAGCGATAACTCGAAGCTTTCCAGCCCCTAGACATCATGTGAGTATGGTTCATGGAAAGATGAAGCCTGCAGATAAAGAATTTGAAATGAATCGATTTGTTAAAGGAGAGACTCAAATTATGGTCGCTACTACAGTTATTGAGGTCGGTGTTAATGTCCCAAATGCTTCGGTTATGGTCATTGAAAGCGCAGAGCGTTTTGGACTTTCTCAATTGCATCAACTTAGAGGTAGAGTAGGCCGTGGATCAGAACAATCATTCTGTATTTTAATGACAGGAGAAAAAATATCAAAAGACAGTTTAAAGCGAATGCAGACAATGGTCAGAACAAATGATGGTTTTGAAATATCGGAAGTTGATTTGCAGTTGAGAGGGCCTGGAGATTTAATGGGAACGCAACAGAGTGGCTTGATGGACTTGAAAATTGCAGATTTGGCAAAAGATGGCGCACTAGTTGCTATAGCTAGAGATGCTGCCAAAGAGCTTATTAAATCGGATCCAACAGTTGAAAAGAAAGAGAATAAAGGAGTTCGATCTGTTTTAAGTGAAATGCTACGCTCTAAACCGAATTGGGGCAGAATTGCGTAGTTGTATTAAATGTGTAATTTTAAAGTTGATATATGAAAAATTTAGTTCTTTTATTTTGTTTAATATCGATTCATTCTTTTGGGCAAATGATTAGTGGAAGTCTTGTGAACGAAGGAAGAAGCGTATTGAATAAGCCTGCTTTTATTATCGAGGGAATGGCTGATGGTTTTGCTAAAGTCGAACTTGCAGTTGATCGGACTGGAAAAGTTACGAGTGCTCGAATGGTTGAAACAAACTTGAAAAGTACACCTGCGAAGTATGAAATAAAGAATTACGTAAAGACCTTTTCTTTCGAAAAAGGAAATCATTTCCCTAAATTTCATAATGTTGTTGTTAAGATTACAATAATGAAAGGACGGGAGTAAAGTTTATTTTTTAATAACTTTACATTATGCAAATGGGGTTATTGTTTCACAAGAGTTCAGCTCTTATCTTCTTGATGCTTGTTTCTGTGATAACTTCTGCGCAAAAAAAGTTGACAGATAATCTTTCTGTCAGTGGTAACTATCATTTCGGTTATTCACTTCCAGAATATTCGGTTTTGAGTCACACAATAACAGAAAATGTCCAGTCTTTTGATTTATCCTTTCATAAGGAGAGAACAGGAAAAGATATTTATGAGCAATTGTATAAATATCCTCAAATGGGAATTGCTCTTTTCTATAGTTCTCTTGGGAATGAAAATGTATACGGTCATGCTTTAGCTATAAATTATTTCTTTCGACTAAAACTTATTGCTCGAGAAAAATTCAGCCTCTACAATAGAATGGGCATTGGATTAGGGTATATCACTCGTAAATTTGACTTCGAGGATAATTATCTTAACGTCGTTATAGGATCTCACTTTAATGTACATTTTAACTTTCGATTGGGAAGTACTTTTGACTTAACAAAAAGAATTAGCATAAATGCCGGTTTGTCTTTTGATCATTATTCGAATGGAAACACTAATGAGCCAAACATTGGTTTGAATTTATTAACGGGTTTTGCAGGAGTTAATTACCTTATAGGAAATCGCCTTGAGAGAATTGAATGTGAAGTGCCTAAATATGAGCACGGTCATGCTTTAGAAATATTTGTTAGTTATGGCGCGAAAAGAGTTAGAACACTTAACTCAGGCTATAATCACACACTTTCTTTTGCCACCGAATACAATTATTTTTTATCTAGGTTTATTCACTTAGGAGCTGGAATCGATTTATTTTATGATTCGTCTATCCGACCTAATCTTATCGATGCAGACGAAGTTGTTCGTTCAACAGATAATTTTCAAACAGGAATTCATTTTTCTCAAACAGTCGTGTTTAGAAAATTTAGATTTACCCTTCAAGAAGGAGTTTACGTCGTTTTAACGAATAAAATTCAGAGCTCCATGTACAATCGTGGAATTCTAAAATATTATCTTAATGATGATTTCTCTGTCAGATTAGCAATGAAATCTCATTTACATCTTCTCGATTATCCAGAAATTGGATTCGGCTACAAATTTTAATGAATAAAATACTCACCATATTATTAGTCGTTCTTCTTCTTGCTTGCGGAAAGAGAAAAGAAGTAATTGAAGTTCTACATATTCTAGATGCTTTCTCACAAGTAGAATTGAATAGTACTTTCGATGTTTATTTGGTTGAGGATTCAAGCTATTTCATTGAATTGATAGGGGTTGCTAAAATTATTGATAAGGTCGATATTTCAAATGATAATGGCGTCTTGAAAATTAAAAGAACATCGAAAAATGATTGGCTATCACCAAAGAATAATAAAATCAAACTTATCATTCATTCCTTACCACTAGAAGGTGTTACAGCAAATAAAACATGCTCAATTTTGACCTCAAATCCAATAACTTCAGATGAATTTGGACTTGTTATTAAAGATAAGGCAAGTGAAGCCAACCTGACGTTAGATTGTAATATCTTTTTCTTCTGGAACAATGCACCAGCAGGAGGTAGAATTACTTTAAATGGTCAATGTACGATTTTAAGAATGTGGACAACAGCAATTGTAACCGTTGATGCGACAAATACAATTGTAGATAACGCACTTGTCGAGAATGATTCAAAAGGAGATTGCAATGTATTCGTAAATACGCTTTTAGATTACAGCATTTTAAATGAAGGAAATGTTAACGTCTATGGAAGTCCATCAGAAATTAATCTTGTTGAACATTCAGGTTCTGGCGAGTTAATTCTACATTAAGAAACAAGAGCGAACTATAGTCTAGCATTAAGAATAAATCCCGTCAACAACCGCTTTGTATTTCTCCATGATTTTTTTACGCTTAAATTTAAGCGTAGGCGTGAGCTCTCCGGTATTTACTGAAAATTCATTCTCCATTATTTGAATGCACTTTAATTGCTCCCAACTGCCATATTCTTTATTGTATTCGGCTATTTCTCTTTCTATTCGAGTGATAACTTTTTCGTTTGTTGCAATTTCGTGATTTGAAGCTGAACTTAAATCTAATTCATGTTTTAAAGCCCAATTTTTGATAAAACTAAAACATGGAACAACGAGCGCGGACGGAAATTTCTGTCCTTCACCTAAGACCATAATTTGTTCTATAAATCGAGATTCTTTAAACTTATTTTCCATTGCTTGAGGCACAATATATTTTCCACCAGAAGTTTTGAAAATTTCTTTCTTTCTATCTGTAATTTTTAAGTATTTGCCTTCAATAAATTCGCCAATATCCCCAGTATGAAACCATCCATCAATGATTACTTCTTTTGTTTTATCAGGTAAATTGTAATACCCCATCATAACATTAGGACCTTTAACTAGGATCTCTCCATCAGTTGCAATTTTAACTTCAACACCTTCAATTAATGCGCCAACAGTTCCTATTCGGATACCTTTCTTGAAACAATTCACTGTGCAGACAGGCGATGTCTCACTCAATCCATAACCTTCTAGAATAGGAATCCCAGCAGCAAGAAAAATACGCGCTAAACGAGGTTGAAGTGCTGCACTTCCTGAAGCAATCGCCTTAACGTTTCCGCCTAAAGCTTCTTGCCATTTGGTGAAAATTAATTTACGTGCAATGGCTAATTTTATTTTATAGAAAAAAGACTGGTGTACTGGGTCATATTCTTCTGCAACACTTACAGCCCAGAAAAAAAGTTTCCTTTTAATCCCAGTTAATTCATCACCTTTGGCCATTATTTTATCAAATACTTTTTCAATCAACCTCGGCACAGCAGTAAAAATATCAGGCTTCACTTCCTTGATGTTCTCCCCAATAGTTTCCATCGATTCCGCAAAGTGAATAGAACATCCTAAATACATGTATAAATAATGAAGCATTCTTTCATACACATGGCACACAGGTAGAAAACTTAGAACTTTAGCGCCTGGTACCGCAGGAATTGGGTGTTCTGTGGCTTTTACATTTGAAATTAAGTTTCGGTGCGACAACATTACACCTTTTGGGTTTCCTGTTGTTCCAGAAGTATAAATAATTGTTGCTAAATCTTCATATTTTACTTCATCCATTCTCTTATGGACCTCACTTTCATCAACATCTTTGCCTAATTCAACTATATCTTTCCAATTGGACTCTCCAGCGACATCATCCATTGTGAAGACATGTTCTAAACTCGGGATTTCGTGCTTGACATTCTTAATTTTTAAACTCAATTCTTCATTTGCTAATACAACCGTTTTAATGCTTGCATCGTTAAAGATATATTTGTAATCACTCTCTGATATATTTGGGTAGAAAGGGACTACGGTTGCACCAACTTGTTGAATCGCTATATCCATTACATTCCACTCGTACCGAGTTCCAGAAACAATCCCAACATTCTCTCCAGTTTTTACACCAAGAGCGATCAAACCTTTTGAAATTTCCATTATTTCATTCAAAAATGTCTGTGTGGAAACACCGATCCATTTGCCATTCGTTTTTGTGACAAACATGTTCTCATTTGGATGTGATTCTAGTTGGTGATAAGGGATATCAAAGAGTCGATTTATTTGCATGAATTCAGTGTTTTTTATAATACGAATATAAGGAATAATTGATGAATTTAATACTTTTTAAATATTCATTGAAACGCAGTAAATATTCATCCATAAGTGGCATACGGTAAGCCACTTCTTTTATATGTACTAAATTATTTCAAAAGTCGGTTATTAGTGTAACAAAATCAGGTCGTTATTTGTTTTAACTGTAACAGATCTAAACATATTTTTTTTTTGAGAAGACGAGAATATAATATCACTGTAAAAGAGCATTCCAATAATCTTTTTGGTTATGCAATTAAATTCCTAAACAACAGGGAAGATGCAAAAGATATTGTACAAGATGTTTACGAAAAATTATGGTTGAATAGAAAAAAAGTGGATGCGGCAAAAGCAAAATCTTGGATGTTCACAACAGCACATAATTCAATGATTAATTTTTCAATTCGTAAGCAGCGCACATTATTAACGGATGAATACGAAGTGTTCGACAGAGGAGTGACGCCAGTTACTTTTGAATCGCAACAAGTTGTAGATAGAGCCGTGAGTATTTTGCCTCCAATCCAAAAGACAATCATTCTATTGAGAGATATAGAAGGATACTCATACAAAGAAGTAGGAGATATTCTTAGTATATCTGATGCTCAAGTTAAGGTGTATTTGTTTAGAGCTAGAAAGAAAATTAAAAAGCAGTTAAAAGGATTGGTAGAACTGGTATGAGTGGACCTTCATTTTCAAATATAGATTTATGGCTCTTTGAGTTAGCCGAGGGAAACCTTAGCGCTGGTCAAGAAGAACAATTAAGGTTGTTCCTATTGCAACATCCAGATGTTGATGTTGATAAAGATTCATGGGAAATTGCACGTGTTTCTCCTGAGAATGCTGTTTATGAAGATCAACACAAATTAATTCGTAAAAGAAAAGTTGCTTGGTTTTATTATGCCAGTGCAGTGTCAATAGCATTGCTCTTTTTCGCTACTATCAATAGTAAAGAAGCACTTAACATTATTACAAATAATTTAATTGCAGAAGCAACTACTCCTATTAAGCAACAAAAAATTACTGCCTATTTAAATATGAGTAGTTTAAGTAATGAGAATAATAAAGTAGATATAGAGAAAGAAAGAACTTTATCACAAGAGACAACTTCTACTTATAATAGACGATATTCTTCAGTATTTAATGTGCCAACTGGAATGACTAACGAAAATGAATTCTCAACTTCAAGTTTACTTTCTAAAATTGAAAGAGCGTCAAAAGAAGGAGTCGAGATTACAAGAGAAATATTATCAAACCCATTTATTCTTGATGAGCCAGCAGAAATTAGCTCAGATCTAATTGATAATGTTATTGTTGATGTTGAAAGTGAACCTTCTAAAACTGATAATTTCCAAGCATTTAACTATTTAGATCAGCATGAAATTCTAATTAAACTTTCTAAAAACGATAACAGTCATTATCGAAATGAGATTAATTATTCTGATGGAATTGTGAAAGAAACAATGAAGAATGATGTTGCTACCTTGATTCAAATTGATGAGGAAATAGCTTCATCAACAGAATCATTGAAGAGATTCCCTAGTTTTTCATCGTCAAATTATAAAATGTCCTTCAAGTCTCGATTGAATAAATTCTCGAAGGCGTTAAAGAGAATGGCAGACAATCCTGTCGCGTTGAAGAATTACAGAAATCCGTCATACCATCTACCTGGTATGCTTGCGAATGATATTAGTTTTAGCTCAACTGGAGCCTTGTTGACTAAACGTGTACAAGCACAATCAAGAGTTCAATGGTTAGGTAAAAAGAATGAACGTTTAATGAATAAGTTGTCAATAGATGGATACTCATATGGGATTAGAGGAGGTATTGGTTTACAATTAAATCACTCGCTATACAATAATGGAGGATTAAACGTAGCAGATGTTGCCTTAACTTATTCTCCAAAACTGTCATTAAATAGATCAATTTCAATTGAACCTTCAATTCGTTTTAAAATGGGTGCTAAAACAATACGTCCGGAAAGCATGGACGGAATTGAAATGGTAGAACTTGAGAGACAAGGTTTGCAAGAATTTAATTCTTCTGGATCTTCAGCTGTAAAAAAATTGTGGTTTAAAGATTTAGGTCTTGGTTTGATGTTGAATACGAAGTGGTTTTATATCGGTGCTCAAGTGGATAATTTGTTTAAACACAAAGACAATATCTATTCTAGTAACGAAACAAGTCAAAAAAGGGCTTCGCATGACATTATCGCAACAATGGGAACGGATTGGGTGTCTAAGCATGAAAACATGAGCTTTTCACCTTATATTGTTTATCAAAGCAATGAATTTTTATCTGAAGCTTGGTTAGGCGCCAATTTTAGATTAAATTGGTTTACTATTGGAACCGGAGTATCAACTTCACTAGATCCCTCAGCATCAATTGGTTTAAAATTTGATCGATTCTCATTAAGATACAATGCTGATTATTCACAAAGTGAAATGATAGGAGAAAGAGTATTATCACACCAATTATCCTTAAGAATAGTTGGAAAAACAAGCCATTTTGGCAAAAGAATATTAAATCTATAATTTGATGAAAAAAGGACTTATAATATTTTGTGCAATTATGGGATTACTTCGTTTTGAAGCATATTCCCAAGATCCACAATTCACTCAGTTTTACTCAAATCCGATTTATTTGAACCCTGCATTTGCTGGATCAAACGGATGCCCTCGCTTTTCTCTAAACTATAGAAACCAATGGCCTAGCTTGACGGGTAACTATGTCACTTATAGTGCCTCTTACGATCAATACTTTAAAAATATCTCTGGAGGAATTGGAGTGATTGGGATGCATGATCAACAAGGACAAGGAACAATATTCACAACTATGATTGGATTGGTTTACTCTTACCATTTAAAAGTGAATAGAAAATTTAAAATGCAATTTGGAGCGAGAGCTTCAATGTTTAATAAATTTATCGATTGGGATAAATTGACTTTTGGCGACATGATTGACCCGAGAAAAGGGTTTATTTATCAAACCGGTGATGTTCCAAGAGGAGGAAGTCGTTATTTCTTTGATGCATCAGCAGGGTTTGTAGGTTATAGCAAACATTTTTTCTTCGGTGGTGCTGTTCATCACTTGAATCGCCCTAACGAATCAGTAATTGAAGGAGAATCAAATTTACCTATGCGATTTACAGGTCATATGGGAGCTGAAATTCCATTGGGCCGAAAATCACAGTACAATAATAGCACATCTATTATGCCGAATATTATATATCAATATCAAAATGGTTTTCAAGAAATTAATATTGGTACGTACATTAAGTATGGTGCTTTTACATTTGGTGCTTGGTATAGAAATAGAGATGCATTTATCTTAACAATAGGTTTAAGAACAAAGCAATTTAAAATTGGTTACAGCTATGATGTGACCGTTTCTAAACTTAACAATGGCGTTTCAGGTGGGTCACATGAAGTTTCATTGGGATTTAATTTAAACTGTAAATCAAAACCAAAGTCATTTAGAACGATATCTTGTCCTTCTTTTTAGATACATAAAATACTAAAACGAATATCGATACTCTTTTCTGGTTTGATGATCGATATTTGAACTAAGGCTTTCTCTCAGGAGTAAGCCTTTTTTTTTGATTAATCTTCGGAATAAACGATTTCCCCATTGATTATGGTTGTTGTAGAATAGTTGTATTGAAATTCACTAGAATTGATGATTGGTCTTTCGAGAATAATCAATGTTGCATTTTTTCCTTTCTCAATGCTTCCTAATTCATCCTCCTGAAACGCTGCAAATGCTGCCCAAATAGTCATTCCTTTAATGCATTGTTCTACGGTTATTTTTTCACTGGGTAAATATCCTAATCCTGGTTCTCCTTTACTATTTTTCCTTTGAACGGCTGCGTAAATCGTCAAAAATGGATCAGTGTATTCAACAGGGAAATCAGTGCCAATTGCAATCATACCAAATTGTTCTAGCAGTGTATTGTAGGCATATGCTCCCTCCAAACGATCTACTCCAATTCTACTCTCAGCCCATGCTTGATCAGAAGTAGCGTGAGTAGGCTGTACACTTGGAAAAACTCCTGCTTCTGCGAATAGCTTGAAATCCAATGGGTCTACGATTTGGGCATGCTCAATTCTCCAACGATGATCTGGAACAACTGAAAACATTCTTTGATAAATTCCGAGCATTACTCGATTTGTCGAATCTCCAATAGCATGAGTATTCATTTGGTATCCTGACTTCTCACAAAGTTTCGCGATTTCTTTCATACGAGAAAGAGATGTTGTTAAGTATCCATGATGATCATGTTTATCGCTGTATACATTTTTCAAGAATGCTCCTCGTGAACCTAGTGCACCATCTCCGTAAACTTTAAATGAACGAATTGTTAAGTTTTCTTTTTGATAAATTCCATTTTCTTTAGCAAAAGCTATGTTTTTCTCCGTTGGTAAAAGCATTCCGTATATGTCAAGAACTAACGATCTATCTTCAATCATTTCCTCAATTAATTCAACTTCAAAATGTTTCAATCCCGCTTCATGGACACCGGTAACACCATAGCCAAGTAGTTCATCTTGTACTTCAAGAATCGCCACTTTTAATTCAGCTTCTGGGAAGTCAGGTAAGATGTCTAAGATTGGATTCATTGCGTTGTCTACAAAAACTCCGGTAGGAGTTAACGTTGTTATTGGGAGGTGAGAATGAATATCAAGAGGAGTATAGACGCTAGTGATGACATATCCTCCTTGATTTAATTCTGCATCTTCTCTAAATTTATTAATAACATCAGATTTTTTAATCAAATAATCATTTGCCAATAAGGCATGACCATCAATTCTAAACAGACAAACAGGTATGTTTGGAAATAATTTATTTAATCGCTCATTTGTTGGCATTTCATCTCCCCATTTTGACTGGTCCCAACCTCGACCAATGATAAACTTTCGATTGTACTTACTTTGGTATTTTTCAATTCTTACAAGCATTTCATCATAGGATTTACATCCGACAAGATTAACACTTAGTTTTTGCCTTGCATATGACATGATATGACCATGTGCATCTGTAAATCCAGGATAGATATCTTTAGACTCAGCATCGATATATTTCTCTGCATCGTATTTGTTTAGAATTTGTCGTTCTGCTCCAACTTCTATGATTTCACCATTTTTTATTGCTATAGCTTCAAATATTTCGCTACCATCATTCATCGTATGGATTTTGGCATTGTGAATTACTAAATCTACTTTTTCACCCTTCATACAGGACTGAATAAAGGGGAGAATGCATATAAAAAGAAGAAGAATATTTTTCATAAGAATGTTTTTCTCAAAAGTAAGAAGAATTAAAAGGTATTTCGACTTCGCTCTATAACCTTTTAATTAATCAGATAGGTTGAAGAAATCGAAACGTAAATGAGATCACATTTTTAGTAGGACATCGAGCGCAGTCAAGATGCCTTGCTAAAACTCAACCAAACGTTATAAGTGAAAAGCAAATAGCCAAAATTGACAAACTAATCCATTACTTTTTACTAATTTTGCAACTTATAATTTTGAACTATGGAGACTCCAAAAACATACGAACCAGGTATAACAGAAGATAAATGGTATGCTCATTGGCTGGAGAAAGGATATTTTCATTCTGAACCAGATGAAAGAGAGCCGTATACTATTGTGATACCTCCACCTAACGTTACCGGGGTCTTACATATGGGGCACATGTTAAACAACACCATTCAGGATGTTTTAATTAGACGCGCTAGAATGATGGGTAAAAATGCATGTTGGGTTCCAGGTACTGATCATGCATCTATAGCTACCGAGGCAAAGGTAGTTTACAAGCTTAGAGAAGAGGGAATAAAAAAATCTGATTTAACCAGAGACGAATTTTTAGCGCATGCTTTCAAATGGAAGGAAAAGCATGGAGGAATAATCCTTGATCAGCTAAAGAAACTTGGTGCTTCATGTGATTGGGAAAGAACGAGCTTTACAATGGATGAAGATTATTCTGAGTCTGTAATTGATGTTTTTATCGATTTATACAATAAAGGAAAGATATACAGAGGTCTCAGAATGGTGAATTGGGATCCTGAGGCACTAACGGCTTTGTCAGATGAAGAAGTTCTGCATAAGGAAGTTAATTCGAAATTGTTTCATGTACGCTACAAAATTGAAGGAACAAATGACGATTGGTTAACAATTGCTACAACAAGACCAGAAACGATTTTAGGTGATTCTGCAATCTGTGTGAATCCGAACGATGCTCGATACGCAAATTTGATAGGTAAGCATGCTATAGTTCCAATTTGTGGACGTAAAATTCCAATTATCGCTGATGATTATGTCGATATGGATTTTGGGACTGGCTGCTTAAAGGTAACACCAGCTCATGATGCGAATGATTATGATTTAGGTAAGAAGCATAATCTGGAAACAATTGAAATTCTCAACGAGAATGGATCATTGAATAAAAATGGTTTACATTATGTAGGTATGGACCGCTTTAAAGCCAGAAAAGCTATAGAAACTGAATTACATGAGAAGGGATATCTTACAAAAACGGAAGACTACATCAATAAAGTTGGCTATTCAGAAAGAACTTCAGCTGTAATTGAGCCACGTCTATCTTTACAATGGTTTGTTGAGATGAAAGATTTGTCTAAGAAAGCATTGGATAATGTAATGGATGGTGATATTCAATTTCATCCTGAAAAGTTCAAGAATACATATCGTCATTGGATGGAGAACATTAAAGATTGGTGTATTTCACGTCAGCTTTGGTGGGGGCATCAAATTCCAGCTTGGTACTATGGGAAAAATGAAGATGATTTTGTAGTTGCGAAGACGATAGAGGATGCCATTAAGATGGCCTCTGATAAATCAGGAAGAAGTATTGAAGCAAATGAATTGCGACAGGATGAAGACGTTTTAGACACATGGTTTTCTAGCTGGATGTGGCCAATATCTGTTTTTAATGGATTAACAGATCCTAAAAACGAGGAGATTAATTACTATTATCCAACCAATGACATAGTTACAGCGCCAGAAATTATGTTCTTCTGGGTTGCGAGAATGATTATTGCGGGAAACGAATATATGGATGAGATTCCTTTTAAAAATGTTTATTATACAGGAATTGTTCGTGATAAATTAGGACGTAAGATGTCTAAATCATTAGGAAACTCTCCGGATCCTATTGATTTAATCAATAAGTATGGTGCCGATGGTGTTCGAGTAGGTGTTTTAATTTCATCACCTGCAGGTAATGACTTACCGTTCGATAGTTCTCAGTGTGAGCAAGGACGTAATTTCACGAATAAATTATGGAATGCTTACCGTTTAGTTGATTCATGGGAAGTTCAAGAAGATTTGGAGCAACCGGAATCATCAGTTAAAGCGATTGAATGGTTTGAGTCAAAATTCAATCAAGAGTTGAATAAAATTAATGGGCAATACGATAAGTTCAAGATTTCAGAAGCTCTGATGACTTCTTATAAGCTGGTTTGGGATGATTTCTGTTCTTGGTATTTGGAAATGATCAAGCCTGGGTATCAGCATCCAATTGATGCTAAGACATTGAATGCAACAAAATCATTCTTTGAAAAACTATTGAAGGTACTTCAACCATTTACACCATTTATAGCCGAAGAATTGTGGCATTTAATTAAAGAAAGAGATGAAGATATCGTTGTAGCCCAATGGCCAAGTCTTGGAACTATTGACGAAGACGTTCTTGCTAAATTTGATTTGGCGAATGAAGTTATTACTAATATCCGTAATATTCGCAAGAAAAATAATATTGCAAATAAAGTTAAATTGGAATTATTCATCAAAAAGAATCGTGCCATTAATCAAGATTTTGATGCTGTTCTTATCAAGATGAATAACCTGCAAGCGTTAGAGTATGTAACGGATAAGGTAAGCAATTCTAATTCATTCATTGTCAGTCACAACGAATACTTTGTTCCTTTTGGAGAAACGATTGATGTAGAAGCTGAAAAAGAAAAATTAACCGAGGAATTAAGCTATACAAAAGGCTTTTTGAAAAGCGTCGAAAAGAAATTATCAAACGAACGTTTTGTAGCAGGTGCACCTGAAAAAGTTGTGGCTATAGAGAAGCAGAAGGCGGCAGATGCAATCGGGAAAATTACTATACTTGAAGAGAAGATTGCAGGGCTTTAGAATATAGCATTTTGCTGTTTAAATAGTCAACTTTCAATCATGTTAGAACGCCATCCACATCAATCTCATTTACTCTCCTGTATTACACTAGAGCTTAAGGAGCAGGAGCAGCGTTATAAAATTGATCCTAATTCAGGTTTAAAAAAACTTCGGACTCTTGGAGTGCTTTTGCATCCAATCAACGTGACTCGAAAAAGCTTTGGATATTCGGATTATCCAGAAGTTTCTTTTCGTCTCTCTTATGTGAATGATACTTCTTTATTTAAAGACAACTCAGCAATAGAATGTTTTATTGAAGGTGAAGAACCGATAAAGGGAATATTGCTTGGCCTGGATGGAAAGAAAGGAACCTTTCGTTTATTTGCACCGGACTTCCCCGATTGGATTGAAGATAGTGGAGTAGGATTAAAGCTCTCTCCGGACCAGCATACTATTGAGCAGATGAGAACAGCTGTGAAGGAAGTTGATTTGTTCCCAGTTGTAAAAAAACTTTTCTCATCAATACATGGTGAAGAAACATTTGGAGTGATAGAAAAAATCACGTCTAACTTAGATTATAAAAATAGTCAACTCAACGATAGTCAAAAGAAGGCAGTCAATGCTATTTCTGAAAACCAAGATCTATTAGTGATTCATGGACCTCCTGGAACGGGCAAGACAACTACATTAATCGAAGCGGTAGTTCAGAAAATTAAGCTTGGAGAACGAATTTTAATGACGGCTGCAAGTAATACGGCAGTCGATAACTTCGCGAAAGGTTTAATTGACGCTGGTGTAAATATTCTTAGGGTTGGGAATACCTTAAAAGTTGATGAAGCTATTTTTCCTTTTACGAGTGGGGGGGAAATGCAAAACTCTAAAGAGCAGAAAAACATTAAACGTTTAAAAATTCAGGCGGAACAATTTCGTAAAATGGCGCTGCAGTATAGACGTAGCTATGGAAAAGCAGAAAGAGAACAGCGCTCATTGCTCTTTCGAGAAATGAAAAAAAATCGAAAGGAGATTAGAGATATACGAAATCACTTTGACGAAAAACTTTACAATAAAGCAGATGTTGTTTTAGGAACGCCTATTGGATTAAAGAATTTTATGCCCAAAGCTGCAAAGTTTGACACTTTATTCTTTGATGAAGCTGGTCAGTGTGTTGAACCACTAGCTTGGTTGGTTTTTCCTTTTGCCAAATCTTGGGTTTTGGCTGGTGATCCATTTCAATTGCCTCCAACTGTTTTGTCATCTGAAGCAATCAAGAAAGGATTCAATATCTCAATTCTTGAAAAAGCCTTTGACAAATGTGAGAATGTTTATTTCTTAGATACACAATACCGAATGCGTAAATCAATTGCGAATTTCTCCGGTCGTTATTTTTATGATAATCAATTACAAACACCAAAAGCCCAGAATGACATAAAGCAGCATATTATGTTCTATGATACTGCAGGCACAGGATTTGAAGAGCAATCAGGGAAGGGGGGTAGCTCTTTAATTAATGAAGGGGAATTGGACTTAGTTCAGAAGATTATTGAATTGTATAATTTAAATCGCAAAGATTTGGCAGTAATTTCTCCATATTCAGGACAGGTTCAGCAAGCAAAGGAATTACTATCGAAAGATATAAGAATAAGCACAATTGATAGTTTTCAAGGACAAGAACAGAAAGTTGTCATTATTTCTTTAGTTAGATCGAATTCCGAGGCTGTAATTGGTTTCTTGAAAGACTATCGAAGAATGAATGTCGCATTGACCCGAGCAAAAGAACAACTAATCGTTATTGGGGATAGCACAACTATAGGTCAGGATAAATTCTTTTCACAATTCTTAGAGTATATCGAAGATGTTGATGGCTACAAAAGTTCTTGGGAGTTAATGGGTTAATTTGAAAACCCTTAAGCTGAATAAGCAGTATAATTTAGTTCACAATCTCAGCAACAGTACTTCTAGTTACAAAATGGTACCCATCTTTAGCCTTGTTGAAAGTAGATAATGCAAATTCATGATCTTGGGCATCGTCAGAATCCATCAGCAGTTGGTAAATACCTTCCACAAACCATCTTCGACCTATTTTTATAAGGTAGGCTTCCATCTCTGGTTGCACACTACGATACTTGCTCTTAGCACAAAGCTTAAACCAATCGGATTTAACTAGAGCATTTGCTTCTGACGAAAATAGAAATTGCTCATCAAGAGAGCTTAGAAGCTCATGACTAGCGTTTGCTTTTATACTACGTATAAAAGCCAGCCATTCTTGTGTTGTAAAGTCGTTTCGATTCTTTGACTTTAATTGGTTTTCAGTTACGTCCATACCGCCATTTGCATCGATTGCAATAGAAATCATAGATTTCAATCGCTTAGATTCAATTTTCACATGATTCTCTGGCATTCCTTGCTTGTAGATCCATTCTTCTGTATTGAACTCAATGCTTTTTGGCTCTAAGAGTTTTGTGTTTAGATCATTCACAAAGACTTCAGTTGTAATGGACTGAAATGAATGATCATTGAAATACGCCTTTAAAAACTCATCCAATTTCTCACGACTAACTGCTTTCTCTAGTGTACGCAGAAAGAATGCTCCTTTTACATAAGCAATGTCTGTCATTCCTTCATCAGGGCTTCTATCTTTTAATTGGAGCTTTAATTGAGTGTCCTCTGGATGCTCGCTATTTTCAATCTCCTCAAGTGCAACAACTAAATCTTGGTATTCTATCGTGGCAAGTATATCTGCTTCTGATTTACCATACAATTCTTCCATAATTCGATTTTCAAAATAAACCGTGAACCCTTCATTGAGCCAGAAATCATCCCATGTAGAATTCGTAACAAGATTCCCTGACCATGAATGTGCTAATTCGTGAGCGATAACAGATGTTGAGCTTCTATCGCCAGTTAATAGTGTTGGATTAGCAAATGTTAATCTTGGGTTTTCCATTCCTCCAAAAGGAAATGAGAAAGGAAGCATCACAATATCATACTGTTCCCATTTATAATCTCCATAAAGGCTTGAAGCTGCTTTGATCATTTTAGGTAAGTCATGAAATTCATATTCGCAAGCACTCTCTAATTCTTTTTCTGCGTAAACACCACAATTATCTCCTAAAGGGATATAAGTCATATCACCAACAGCCAATGCGATAAGATAAGATGGGATTTTTTGTTTCATTTCAAAATGATACTGCCCAGAATCGTTTTTTTCTAAAGGATTTGACGCACTCATTAAAGCAATTAATTCTTTCGGCACCATGACATCAGCTGAATAGCTGATTCTGTTCATTGGTGAATCTTGCAAAGGAATCCATGATCGAGTCAGGATAGCTTGTCCTTGCGTGTACAAAAATGGGTGATTTTTTCCTGACGTTAATTCTGGTGAAAGCCAATCAAGAGCTTCACTTTTCTTAGTTGTCTGATAATAAATATTTACAAATTTGGTATTTTCATTAATCGCTACACGCAATGATTGACCTAGCAATTCTTGATTCTTACCAATAACATAATCAGTTAGCTGTTCTTTATCTTTTCCTGTAGAAGTTTTTAATATTTCTAAGCCTTTTATGTCGAAAATAATATAATCAACTTCATGCTGACTTATTTCGTGCCTTGCAACTCCATAAATCGTTTTATTGTCAAAATTGACATCTAAATCTAGGTGCAAATGAACAGTTCGAACTTCATTGATATTTGCGTAAGAATGAGGGTCATTGATAGCCTCCAAGTGATAAGTATCTTCATTATTTTTTTCTGGTTTGTTCATAGAACATGCGCTTGTAATTAACGAGGCAAGGATAGACAGAAAGATAATTTTTTTCATGTTCATATTTTGGTTGTACAAATATATATAATCTCCCGCTACTCAATAATAAACTACAGCCGATATTAATTGAAGAAATTCGTATATTTTTATTAGATTCACATTCTTAAATTTAAATATATTTTATGAGCCAAGACGTATCGATTGCATCAGAAAAGACATTGTTTGGACATCCAGTTGGATTATTTGTCTTGTTTTTTACCGAAATGTGGGAGCGGTTTTCTTACTATGGAATGCGTGCTATTTTGACTTTGTATCTTGTAGAAAAAACGGATGCAATAAATCCTGGTTTAGGGTGGACTGATGTTGAAGCATTATCCTTGTACGGTTGGTATACGATGATGGTTTATGTAATGTCTATTCCTGGGGGGATAATTGCAGATAAGTTTTTAGGACAAAAGAAGTCAGTCTATATCGGTGGTATCATGTTATTGATTGGACACAGTGTTCTTGCGATAGAGCAAACAGGTGCATTTTATACTGGTTTAATATTTATCGTTCTTGGAGTAGGTATGCTGAAACCCAATATCTCTACAATGGTTGGTGGTTTGTATAAGAAGGGGGACTTAAGGAGAGATAAAGGATTTACATTGTTCTATATTGGCATTAATGTAGGTGCCTTCTTATCGAGTATTATCGTTGGTTATGTTGGTGAAGTACATGGATGGCATTATGGATTTGGGTTGGCTGGATTTGGTATGCTACTTGGACTTATTCAATACGGGGTTGGACAAAAACACTTAAAACATGTAGGTAATTTCTTGGGGACTTCAGAAAATAAAGAAGAGCAAGAAGCATTGAAAAAGCCTTTAACTAAAATTGAGAAAGATAGAGTAACTGTATTATTAATTTCATTTATAATTGTCATCCTTTTTTGGGGAGCTTTTGAACAAGCCGGTGGATTAATGAATATCTACACTAGAACAAAGACGGATAGAATGCTATTGGGAATGGAAGTTCCGGCTACATGGTTTCAATCATTAAATGCTCTTTTCATTGTGATTTTTGGAACACTCGTAGCTGGTTTTTGGGCTAAAAGAAAATTGAAAGGAAAAGAAGCTTCATCGTTATTTAAGATGATTCTTGGGTTAATAATAATGGGGTCAGGATTTTTCTTTATGACAGCTGCAGTAGCAGAGTTTAACTCGTCTGGGTCTTCAGCAATGTATTGGTTAGTTTTAGCTTATCTTTTCCATACAATTGGTGAGCTATGTTTATCTCCTGTTGCTCTTTCGTTTATTACTAAATTATCACCTCTAAAATACGGGTCTATTATGATGGGTGTGTATTTTGCAATGACAGGTTTTGGAAGCAAGCTAGCAGGACTTCTCGGTGAATGGTCCTCATCTTTAGGCGAATACACAATTTTTACAGGAATTGCTGTCTTTACTATTGTTATAGGTGCATTAGTATTATTGCTTCTTAAGAAATTGAAAGCACTTACGCATGGTGCTGAAGATGATGAAGGAACAGCTCATGAAGAAGCTGAAGGATTCGAATTAGCAGATGCAGAATAATTATCAATTAGAAATTTAATAATCAATTAATACAATAACTATGTCAGGTCAACATTCAGAATTATTCAAATCAAAAGTTCTAGGTCACCCATCTGGACTCTTTGTATTGTTTTTTACAGAGATGTGGGAGCGATTCTCGTATTACGGAATGAGAGCATTACTTGTAATGTTTTTAACTGCTTCTTTAACAGAATCTGGTTGGGGTTGGCCAAGGGAACATGCTTTTGCACTATTTGGCACATATACCGCGTTGGTATACATCTCCACAATGCTAGGAGGTTATTTTGCTGATAAGATTTGGGGTTACAGAAAGGCTGTGGTTGTAGGTGCGGTTCTTATGACTCTTGGTCATGGTGCAATGGCTCTTGAAACAACATGGTCTATCTATGTAGGTCTTACTTTGTTAGTCTTTGGTAGTGGTTTCTTTAAGCCAAACATGACTTCAATTATCTCGCATATGTATAAGGATCATCAAGAGAAAAAGGATGGAGCTTACACTATATTTTATATGGGAGTGAATGCAGGTGCATTCCTCGGAATACTTTTATGTGGTTACCTAGGCGAAAAAGTTGGATGGAGTATAGGTTTTGGTCTTGCTGGTGTATTCATGTTGTTTGGAATGATTCAGTTTGTCCTTTCCCAAAATATATTCGGTGATATAGGTTTGAAGCCATCTAAAGTTAATGCCATAGAGGCTCCTGATTCTCGAGCAGAAATAGTCGATGCACCATTAAAAAATGCTATCACTGCTGAGGATGGATCTGATGGTAAAGACACTTTACCATTTCCTTTATGGCAAAAAATTCTTATTGCCATCATGACAACCGCTGGACTTGTTTGGATATTAAATGATCCCGCCGCAATGATTTATGACTTTAATGTTTTGAATTTTGAGTTTCTCGGTATGAGCGGACCAAATTTCACAATTCTACTGGCTCTCGTATCATTCTTATTTCTTTTGATTTATAGATTAACACAGTATGGACAAGTTACACGTCATAAGATGCTAGCTGTTTGGTTCTTTGCCTTTTTAACAATATTCTTTTGGGCTATTTTTGAACAAGCCCCTGGATCACTGACTGTCTTCGCAAGAGATTATACCAATAGAGATTTGGCCGGTGGTGCCGCATTAACATTTAAAATAATTAATACGCTAATGACCTTAATACCACTTGGTATAATTACATGGGTTCTTGGTTTATTATTCAGACAGACTTTTAAGAAGTACGCAATGGCTAATGTTGTACTAGGATTCAGTTTCGTAATTATATGGGCAGTAGCTATTTGGATGTTGGTTGTGGAATTCCAACAATCTACAGCCGAGGTACCTGCCTCATGGTTTGGTGTATTAAACTCTTTATTTATTATTGCAATGGCACCATTGTTTTCAAGATGGTGGGAAAGTAAATACAACCCATCTGCCAATATGAAATTTGGAATTGGACTTAGTTTATTAGGTATCGGAATGGCTTGTGTTGCTTATGGTGCGGGAGGTATTGCTCCAGGTGCTCAAACTGCTGCTGTAAGTATGGTATGGCTTATTCTTGTGTATTTCTTTCATACTATGGGAGAGCTTTGTATTTCACCAGTAGGTTTATCTTACGTGAGTAAACTTGTTCCAGGAAAGATGATTGCATTCATGTTTGGTATTTGGTATATAGCTGTAGCTATTGGAATGAAATCTGCTGGTAAGTTCAGTGAGTATTCTGAATCAGTAGCAAATGAAGAAGGAATTAGTTATTTCTTTTGGATTTTGACTATTGTCCCTATTGCGCTTGGACTTCTTTCAATAGCGATGACGCCAGTTATTAAAAAATTAATGCACGGAGTTAAATAACTTAATATTCTTTTATATAAAAACAGCGCTTCGGCGCTGTTTTTATTTTAACCATATTCTATGAAAAATTTTCTTCTCTTATTTATTTTAATTTCAACAACTGCATTATTCTCTCAGAATATAACAGTTTTAGATAGTGCTAAAATTCAGCAATTAAATCCTGATGAAATCGAATACATCAATATTAGTGTTGAGGATGAATTAGTAATAGAGAAAAAATCGACAATTCTTGTTGATATGAGTCTGTTGGATATTCCAAGTTCATTTGATTCAATGCAAGTTTCATTGATCAAGGAGAACTTCAAGAAATCCTTTACAATGCTGGAAGCAAAACCTTTTCTATTGGAAAATATAGATTCTTCTGTGACGGTTTCGATAGTAATGTTTAATAATGGAGAGACCTTGAACTTTAAGTCTATTAATAAAAATCAAGCATCGTTCAAAGTTGATAGAAGAGACCGCCCAACTTTTGTTTCTGATACGATCGTATTTGGAATTTTGGCAATTGTTTTAGCATTGATTTTTTATACATCAAGTTTAAAGTCGGCGAGATGGAAGAGGTTTTACATATTCGTGCCGGCATTATTACTTTGCTATTTGATTCCTGCAATTTTGGATTCGTTAGGATTAATTTCAAAAGAATATTCTTCGTTGTATACTATGGCAAAGAATTACTTATTACCTGGAGCATTAATATTAATGACGATTGGAATTGATTTCAAAGGGATTATTAATCTCGGACCAAAAGCTATTATCATGTTTTTAACAGCAACTGTTGGAATTATTATTGGTGGCCCGTTAGCAATATTGATTTATTCATATATCGATCCTTCTGTCGTTTCTGGAATTGGAGATCAAGCTGCATGGAGAGGATTTGCAACCCTTGCAGGAAGTTGGATTGGAGGAGGAGCAAATCAAGCTGCTATGTTAGAAACTTATGGCTATAATCAAGAGTTTTATGGAAAAATGGTAACAGTAGATATTGTGGTAGCAAACCTCTGGATGGCATTTTTGTTATGGGGAGCTGCACGAGCAGAAAAATTTGATAAATGGCTAAAGGCAGACACTTCTTCGATTGAAAAGTTAAAAGTAAAAATGAGTGAATACCAGGATTCAATAGCAAAGGTTCCAACGCTTACCGACTATTTAATTCTTGCTGGAATTACATTTGGACTAGTTGCATTTTCGCACTATGCGGGAAAGGCAATGGCGGGTGTAATGGGGGATTGGTTAGGAAACGAATCCCCTTTTAGCAGTTCGTTCTTCTGGCTTGTTGTATTAGCTACAACAGGAGGTTTGATTCTATCTGCCACGAAGTTAAGAAAGTATGAAGGTGTAGGGGCTTCTAAAATTGGAAGTGTATTTATTTACATTTTGGTTGCAACTATTGGAATGAAAATGGAATTAGAAAAAGCGGTTGAAGAGCCTCAATTAATTCTTGTTGGAATTATTTGGATGTTGATTCATGTTACTATTCTATTTATTGTAGCGAAAATAATCAAAGCACCTTTCTTCTTTGTTGCAGTTGGTTCTAAAGCAAATATTGGTGGAGCTGCATCTGCACCAATTGTCGCTGCTGCATTTCATCCTTCGTTAGCGAGTGTTGGAGCTATCTTAGCTGTACTTGGTTATGCTCTTGGAACATATGGAGCAATATTATGTGCAGAAATGATGGCATACGTTGCGCCGGTTTAGTTAGTGAAATCGAACAACTCTCAATTGAATTTTTTGTCATTGATAGGCTTTCATTGTTCGGAATTGCGTTGCGTAGCAAAAGAGCGTGCAGAACAAGATGATCAGCCGATACGAAGTAATCACCTTCAAAAGGTTCTAGATTTTTTTGTTACTTTTTTCAGCGATGGGAAAAAAGTAAAATTAACTTCTAAAAAAAAAAATATCCCTTGTAAAAATTAGGAGAAAATCTTTTCAGAATCTATCATGGTCACCCATTGCTTCATTTTCTTTTGAATTACTCTGAAATGGTGCTTGTCTTCTTCAGTTACAAAAGTTATTGCTTCTCCAGGATTCTCTGCACGTCCAGTTCTACCTATACGATGAACAAAATCTTTAGGTGATCTAGGCAATTCATAATTTATAACATAGGGCAAGAATTCAATATCAATTCCTCTTGCCAGTAAGTCAGTTGTTACAAGAACATTTAATTTACCTGCTTTAAAAATGGTTAAAGCTTCTTGACGGGCTCCTTGACTTTTCTTACTGTGTATAGCTCTAGCGTTTATTTCGTGTTTACGAAGCTTAAATGTTAACTGATCTGCCTGATAAACGGATGAAGTAAATATCAACACTTGTTTTATGTCTTTCTCTTTCAGGAGATGTCGCAGTAAAGGGCCTTTTTTTTCTTTTGAAACAAAGTATCCTGTTTGATTTATAAGAAAGTATTCTTCTATTGGTGACTCAATTTGAACGACTGTAGGATTTTTTAGTAATACGCTCTCGATATTTTTCACATCAGGACTCAAAGTCGCTGAAAAAAGTAAATTCTGTCTGTTCTTGGGTAAAAGAGCTAAAATTTCGTCTAATTCCTTTTTAAAACCAAGGTTAAGCATTTTGTCTGCTTCATCTAAAACAAGTGTTTTAATTGAGCTCAATTGCATCGCGTTAGAACGAGACAATTCCAGTAATCTTCCTGGAGTGGCAACGAGCACATTAACACCCCTTAAACGCTTCATTTGTGGGTTTATGGAAACACCACCAAAGATCGCCATTGATTTAAAAGAATAGGGAAGACGTCTTCCAAAGGACGCGAATACTTCTTCGACTTGAACCGCTAACTCTCTAGTTGGAACGAGAACTAAGACATTGACATTTCGATCAACTTTTTCTGTATGTCCTTTTAGGTTAGAAAGAATAGGTAAAACATAACTTGCCGTTTTCCCAGAACCTGTTTTTGCAATTCCAAGTAAGTCTTTCTTCTTAAGAATTGAGGGTATTGCCATTTCCTGAATAGGAGTAGGTTTAGTATAATTCTGATTTTCTAATTCCTTAATTAGTTCAGGTGAAAATCCAAATGAGTTAAAAGACATATAAATTCTATTTATTCAAAGTACAAATTTAACCCAAGAGTTTAGAATCAAGCCCCAATGAAGAATTATTTCCAGAATTTATTCTGTTGATATTCTATTGAAACCCTTGTAAATTAACTAGGTTGGAGTATTTACCATTCAATTGAATAAGCTCATCATGATTACCCTTTTCGATAATTTCACCATTCTCAATAACAAATATATTGTTGGCGTTTTTTATTGTAGATAGACGGTGTGCAATTACAAATGATGTTCTACCGACCATTAGTTTATTCAATGCTTCTTGTACAGCTTTCTCTGATTCAGAATCCAAAGCAGATGTTGCTTCGTCAAGAATAAGGATTTTAGGATTCTTTAATATCGCTCGCGCTATTGCAATCCTTTGTTTTTGCCCTCCAGAAAGCTGAATGCCACGATCTCCAACTTGCGTCTCCATTCCTTCAGGAAAAGTTTCAATGAATTCTAAAGCGTTCGCTTGCTTAGCTGCTGAATGAACTGCTTCATTAGTTGCGTTAACGTCTCCAAAAAGTATATTTTCTCTGATCGAACCTGCAAATAATATTACTTCTTGAGGAACAATAGCAATGCTAGAACGTAAATGATATGTGTCAATTTCCGAAGCACTAACACCATTGTATTTTATCTGTCCTGAAGCCAATGGATAATAATTAAGTAGGAGAGAGGCAATCGTAGACTTTCCAGATCCAGAAGCTCCAACTAAAGCGATAGTTTGATTTTCTTTTATATCAAATGAAATATTCTTTAAGACTTCAATGTCCTTGCGTTGTGGGTAGCTAAAATTAACCGATTCAAAAGCAACAACACCAGTTATTTCAGGTGTTAACTTACCGTTATTCAATTCTAATTCACTTTCGGTTTCTATAATAGTCATCAAATTTTCTGTTGCACCCACTGCTTTTTGAATGTTAGCATACATATCTGGTAAAGCTCCAAAAGATGCTCCCATCATTACGGTAAACATTATGAATGAGAAAAAGTCGCCACGTGCCAATTCTGGATCAGCTCCTTGCGTCATAAGAAGTCCTTGCCAGATTACAAATACAATAGCGCCGAACATAGTGAAAATAATGAATGAAATAAAGACACCTCTCCATAATCCACTTTTAATATTTAAGGCCCGTATAGAATCGATGACTTTCTTAAACTTAGTGAGCATAAATGTTTCATTTGTGAAAGACTTAACGTTTGAAATACCCATTAATGCTTCTTCAAGAATAACATTTGAATTCGCAGCTTCATCTTGTGCTTCTTTAGAAAACCGTTTGATGAATTTACCAAAAATGACCGCGATAACAATAATAACGGGAAGTGTTCCAAGCATTATTAGAGCCAGCTTCATAGAGATGAACGCGAGAAATATAATTCCTCCTACAATAATCACAATTTGCCGAAAGAACTCAGCTATTGTCGTTTGAAGTGTTGTTTGAATTTGAGTTATATCTGAAGAGATTCGACTTGTCAATTCTCCTACTTTATTCTTATTAAAGAAGTCCATTGGCATATATACCAAACGCTGAAAGGCATCTTTTCGAATGTCTCTTAGTGTGCTTTCTGTTACATTTGTGAATAATACAACACGAAAGAAGGAGAGGATAGCTTGAAATCCAAAAATGATAAATAGGCCTAAGGCAAACGAATTCGCAGTGTCAAATGACAGTAGGCTCAATATTCCAGTTAATGAACTGTCTTCCCCAGTTTCACCTCCTAACAATTGACCTAGAATTAATGGGAATAAAAGTCCGATAGCACTAGAAATAAAAAGAATTATCCAGCCAACTAAAAATTGACTGCGGTAAGGGCGCATATAGGAAAAGATTCTTTTCGCTTTTTGCAAGCTATCTTTTGAGAGTTTAATTCTCTTTTCTTTTTTATTCTTTGGCTTGAACATTAATTTGCTGTATCTTTGATTATCGGAGAGGACAAAAATAGCAGAAATCCATAAAAGAAAACTTTTTTAGATAATTTAATGAAAAGCTTTTGGAAAATTGAAATTATCCTCTACCTTTGCAGTCGAAAAAATTGACAATTAGATAATACATATATCATGAGTAAGAGAACGTTTCAACCATCAGTAAGAAAAAGAAGAAACAAGCACGGTTTCCGTAGTCGAATGGCTACTAAGAACGGTAGAAGAGTACTAGCTGCTCGTCGTCGTAAAGGAAGAAAGAAAATATCAGTTTCTGATGAAGGAATGCATAAGCGTTAATCTTTCATAGAATAAAAAATTACCGGTGCTTTTTAAAAGTACCGGTTTTTTTATGCCCTAATTTTAATTATTATAAATATAAGTGCGTCATTTTGTTTTGTCCATATTCTAAGATTTATATACTTCGTCTGCCGTAATTTGGAATTGGATAAAACCTTGTTCAGTGGTTGTCGCTGTAGTAAAACATGCCTAGACAAAAAAGCCCGCACAGAATATACTGAACGGGCTAGATTAAAATATATGTGAGATTAAATTTCTCCTGCAACAGCTTCTGAAACGTTAATGATATGATCACCAACTTTTTCAAAAGCCCCAAATACATTGCTGTAAATCAATGCACTGTTCATATTGAATTCTTCCGATTCAATGTTCTTCAGATGCTGTCTTCTAAGTTTATCTCGTAATGCATTAATCTCTTTTTCTTTTGCAATTGCGTTATCCATTGTAATTGAACCGTATTCAGCAGCTAAATTATCGTTCATTATTTCGAAAGCTTCATTTGTAACGGCTATCATTTTATTGATACCATCTCGTTGCTCTGGGGTGAAATAGTTTTTATCACCGTCTTTTTTCTCAAGAGCTTTACCGATTTGATAGAAGATATCACCGATACGCTCTAAATCAGTTGTAATATTTAACATGCCTCGCATTTGAATAGAAGCTTCAGTACTCATTTCTAATCGAGCTGTTTGTCCTAGGTAATCAGCTATTTCAACTTCAACTCTATCTGTAATCTCCTCGTATTTCTCAAGTTTAGTGAGCATTTTATACTTCTCTTTTTTATCAGAAGAATTTACATAGATTTTGACAAATTCATTCATTCTAGAAGTCGTTTTCCCAAATTTAGACACTTCTTTTTTTGCTTCTAAAATACAAAGCTCAGCAGTAGACCCAAGAGGCCCACCAATGAAGTCCAATTTAAATTCTTCATCCGCTTCACCTTTAGATTTAACTGTTCGTTCAGCTAAACTTACTAATTGAGGAACAAAGCCAATCAATAATAGAACATTCGCCGTATTGAACACCGTATGGAATAAAACAATTGTTGTTCCCGCTACAGCAAGCCCTTCAGGTGTCATTGCATAAGGGTCTCCGTTTACGAAATAACTAAGTGCTTTAATAGCCCACGGGAAAATTAATAACATCCAAACAACACCAACTATATTAAACATTGAGTGAATTCTTGCTGATCTCTTTGCGTGGACATTCGCTATTGTAGAAGCTAATTCAGCAGTAATTGTTGTCCCAATGTTTTCACCTAAAATCATTGCACAAGCAACTTCGAAAGGAATTGTCCCTGTACTTACCATTGCGAGTGTTAATGCCATTGCTGCTGAAGAAGACTGTATAACAACAGTAACCAATGCACCTAGTATTACAAACATAACCGGACCATACCATACACCTTTAAAGTCAATAAAAAATTGTACGATTGATGAATCGGCGCCAAGTGAAGGAACAGCGTCTTTCAATTCCCCTAAACCGATGAATAGGATACAGAATCCGAAAATAGCACTTGCCCAAGCTCTAGATTTACCTTTTTGAATAAACAAAAGAGGAGCAGCTAACGCCATAATCATAAATGCGTAACTTCCAATACTCACTTTAAATCCAAGTAAAAGAATTAACCATCCAGTTATAGTTGTTCCTATATTGGCCCCCATCATAACCCCTGCAGATTGTCTTAACGACATTAGCCCTGCATTTACAAAACTCACGGTCATTACAGTAGTGACCGATGAAGATTGAACGATTGACGTAATTCCGAATCCAGTTAAAACTCCCTTAACTCTGTTTGATGTAATAGAGCTTAACATTGATCTCAATTTACCACCAGCGGCTTGTTGAAGTCCTTCACTCATTAATTTCATTCCATATATAAAGAATGCTAAGGCACCAATTAAGATTAACAATTTAGAAACTCCCCATCCTCGTTCTGTCTTTGTTTTAGCCTCGGAAGACCAAATCATTTTAGATTTGTCTGTCATAGCATCTTTTACAGTGCCTTCTTTAGCAATTCCTATCTTAAAATAATATGACTCGTGGCCAATCAAATTTTCCAATTTGTATGAAGTTTCATCAATGCTAATTGGTTCAGTGAACATCCATTCTCCACCTTTATAACCTTTTTTTGCTCTTTTCTTACCGATCTTTGTATTGTATGTAATGACGAGTTGTTTGCCTTGGTTCTTCAATTGAGAATAAGCTTCATGGCTCAATCCCCAAGTTATTTTAGCGCTTTCTTCTCCTGGCTTTACTGAAACATTCTGAAACATATCAGATGTTAACTCAATTGCTGATGATTCAACATATAATGTTGTGTCATTTTGTGCAAAAACGACTGCTACCAGCATAAGTTGAATCGCCACTAATAATTTAATTCCTTTATTCATTCTTTTTAGTTTGTGAAATGATTTATGCAAATGTATAATTTCTTGATATGGTAAAACTGAATTTTAATATTAAGTTAATGTTAAGTTTTACCCCTAATATTAAGCTTACATTAAATTAATATAAACCATATTAATTCTATATTAATTACTTGGATATTTGTGCCATATAAAAACAAAGTAACAATGAAAAAATTAAGTGTAATTGTAGTTTTAATGATTTCGTCAATGACGTTTTCACAAGAGGAAGTAAGCCAGAAGTTTGGAAAAGGATTTATTAATGTTTTAGCACAAGACAGTTCTTGGAGCATGAAATTAGGAGTAAGAATTCAATCTTTATATATTGGAGAATGGGACATTAATGAAACAAATGGGATAGGTGTAGGTACATCTAGTTTCCTAATAAGAAGAGCCCGCTTGAAATTTGGAGGATTTGTTTACTCTCCAAAATTGCAATACAAAATAGAATTAGGTCTTTCAAATAAGGATTTAGGTAAAGTTGATTCTCGTAATAATTTTGCGCCAAAAATGATTTTAGATGCCGTAATAAAATGGAATTTTTATAAGAATTTCACATTATGGGCGGGACAAACAAAATTACCTGGAAATAGAGAGCGTGTTTTGTCTTCTGCTAACCTTCAATTTGTAGATCGATCATTATTGAACTCGAAATACAATATCGATCGTGATATGGGTGTTCAATTGAGACATCATTTTAAGTTAGGAAAAAGTTTTGTGGTTAGAGAAATATTTTCTGTTGCTCAAGGAGAAGGACGAAATTTAGTCCAAGATAATTTTGGTGGATATCAATACACTAGCCGACTTGAGCTTTTGCCTTTCGGGAAATTTGAAAGTAAAGGAGATTATATTGGTGGTGATCAAAAACGAGAAAAGAAGCCTAAATTGGCAATTGGATTTACATATGACTGGAACGACAGAGCCGTTAAGGATCGATCTAATCAAGGTAGTTATTTGACGTATGATACCAACTCAGATGGAGATGTTGATGGTTATTTTCATTCGAATGTTTCAACTATTTTCGCTGATTTAATGTTTAAATATAAAGGATTCTCTTTGATGTCTGAATACGCATATAGAACTGCTGACAATGAAGTGCAAACTATCGTAAATGATGATTTTTCGGAGACAACTGTTGCTTTTAAAGTTGGCTCAGGGTTTAATGTTCAAGCTGGCTATTTATTTAAGAATAATTGGGAGTTGTCAATGCGTTATACTCAAATAGTTCCAGGTGGAGAATCAACTTCACAACAATATGAGCAATATACTTTAGGAGCATCTAAGTATATTGTTGGACATAAGCTAAAAGTGCAAACAGATGTCAGTTATCTTCAAACGAATCATTCACCAAATAGTAATTTGATGTACAGATTGCAATTTGAATTACATTTTTAATGTATTGCTGAAAAAAATCAATCCCCTTTGTAATTTATTGCAAAGGGGATTTTCTTTTAACTAAATTATTTTTACGCTTCAATCGGTAATAAAGCTATTATTTAAGAATCAATGTTCTCGTAGCTGTTTTTCCATCAGCGTTTATGTGCACAAAATACATTCCAGATTCCTGATTTGATAACTCAATTGTCAATTCATTTGAACTGGACATTACAGAGTATACAGTTCTTCCAGAAAGATCGAGAATGCTGACTTCAAAGTTACTAGCACCATCCTCAGATAGGTTTATGTTGAATAAACCTTCTGTTGGATTTGGTGCCATAGTAAATTGGACACGACTTTCGAGGTTATGTAGGCCAACATTCAAATCGGTCCACCAAATTTCAATCTCTGCAAAATATACACCACTTAAATCAATTTCATCCGTATAAAGTATACCTTGAGGAATTGTGGATAGGTCAAATTGTTGAACAAACTGCTGTGGGTAATCTGCATCATCACCGAAAGAACTAGTGCAACTAGCAGCAAATAGAGCATCTGTCTCAAAACCGCTCATGTCGAAATTTATGTAGTTCGTGTTTACTCCAGTTTCATTAGCGATTTCTAAGTTCTGAATGTCAATCCATTGACCATATCCAGCGGCATCATCATCTTCAAAAATCCAACAATTTGTATTGATATTTGCCTCAGCGTCCGTCGTCCATATATTGAAAATTGGATCTTGGGGAGCGTTCAAGCAAAAAGGTGCTCCTCCATCGCAATCATCTGCTAAGGCCATTAACCTTTTCACGGTTACCGTATAAGCAACATTATATTGAGAAAAAGCAAAAGTGGGCAGAACAAATAAGAAAAGTAGAAGTCGTTTCATAGTTTTTTTTTCTTGAAATTACAAAATAATAATTTAGAGTCAAATATGCCGCTAACTTAATTTTAATGCAGTCTCAAATGATAATATCATAGAAAAATGATCAGTTAATTAGAGATATGTTATCTATTTAATAGGAAATCATACCAAAAGTCATACTCTAGCAATAGGGTCTAATTGAAAAGACAAATACTTTTTTTTGAGTAAAAGTAGAAATCCTATTTTGAAATTTCAAAATGCTGTGATGGTTCAGAGACCTTATCCTTAAATAAATTAATTACCTCTACGTTAATTTTTCTATTAACAGCGCTAGTTTGAAAATCTTCAATGATTTCAATTACATCATAATGCATGAATCGATTTGAGCTAGCATCAATAACAACATCTGAATTGTCGGCAATATCTGCTAAGGCTTTTTGAATTGAAGCTTTATTTAAAAAAGTAACATCTTCAGATAAAGTAATTCTTAATTTCTCTGTTCCCTGGCCACCTTCATTTTCCTTTTTGTAAGGTGCCTTGTAGTTATTCCTGAGGATAATAAAAATAGCAACAACTAGCCCTAGAGCTATTCCAACAAGTAAATCTGTAAATACTATTCCAATAACAGTTACTACAAAAGGAATGAATTGTCCTGGACCTTGTTTGAACATTTTCCTAAACAATGCTGGTTTTGCTAATTTATATCCTACGACAAGTAAAATTGCAGCAAGCACACCAAGAGGAATTTTATTAAGTATTGCTGGGATCGTAACCACACTCACTATAAGGAATAAACCATGAATTATAGTAGATGCTTTCGTTTTACCACCAGATTGCTGATTTGCAGAACTCCTCACAATTACTTGCGTAACAGGAAGACCACCTATAAAGCCTGCGAATATATTACCTATTCCTTGCGCCTTTAGCTCTCTATTTGTGGGTGTGATTCTTTTTAAATCATCTAGTTTGTCAGAGGCTTCAACGCAAAGAAGTGTTTCTAAACTTGCTACAACTGCAATTACGATTGCAGTTGTGTACACTTCAGGTTTTTTCAAAGCAGAAAAATCTGGAAAAGTAAAGTTGTCGAAAAACCCAGCAAAGCTATCAGCTATTGGGATGTTAACCATATGCTCATTGCTTATTGCTAAGGTGCTATATGAATCAAAAAGTAAACCTAAAACTATACCTATAACAACTACAACTAGTGGGCCTTGAATTAATTTGGTGAATTTTAATCGCTTGAATAATTTTGATTCCCAAAGAATTAAAACTAACAGTGAAATAATGGAAACAACCACGACTCCTGTACTTATGTTTTCTAACATATATCCTAATTCTGCAAAAGTATTATGCCCATCTATTTGGTTGAATTCAAAATCTCCTTCCGGATCTTTATCATAACCAAATGCATGTGGGATCTGTTTTAAGAATATTATAATACCAATGCCGGCTAACATTCCATGTATTACTGAAGATGGGAAGTAGTAAGCTATTATACCAGCTTTGGCAAATCCCATAATTAGCTGAATTATACCTGCTAAAATAACGGCAACCAAAAATATTTCGAAACTACCTAGATCTGAAATTGCATTCAATACAATAACCGCCAGGCCTGCAGCGGGACCACTGACGCCTAATGGCGAACCACTAAGTGCCCCTACCAGAACACCACCAATAACACCACTTATAATCCCCGCGAATAAAGGTGCGCCAGATGCTAAAGCTATTCCTAAGCAAAGAGGTAATGCAACAAGAAACACGACAATACTAGCCGGTATATCATACTTTAAATTTTTAAAAGGGTTTGAATTGTTGTTCATAATTTTTTAATTGTTCTATTTTAAAACTTTAAAAACCATTTCTTGGTAGAAATCGCCTACCGCATCATGATTTTGTTTGGTATCTGTTAAAGATGGTAAATGTTCTGCAAAATAACGCTGTTGATGAGCGCCTTCGATTATGGTTGAAATCAACATGTGTGGATATTCAAAAGTAGGTTTTACTTCTAAAACAATATCACTGACACGTTGAACAACGTATTTATACTGACTAAAACAGCCTTTTTTATTTTGATTGTCAACTTCTTTTGTATGGTAAGTCTTTACAGATTCTGAGTTAATTATTTCGCTCAATAGTACTTCATTTACATGTAATATTGAGTTGTCAATTAGAACTGGTTGAACTAAAACATTGATGGCTCTTTTTAATTTTTCTTGGGGTGATATTATGTTAGTGATTGCAAATACTAGTTTGTAATCTACCCAGCTCCAGTACCATGCTACCAAATAAATGAGAAGTGATTGCTTATTTTCGAAATACCTATAAATAGAGCTCTCAGGGGAGCCGATTTGTTCACCTAGTTTTTTAAATGTGAACATTTCAAATCCAATATCATAAATAAGATCAATACTTGTTTTGATTATCCTCTTTCCTAATTCACTAGAATCAGGATTTCTTAGATATAACTCTTCACTAACATCAATATGTACATTTAAGTTTTGCATGAGACTCAGTTTACAAATTTAATAGTAATACTATTACAAACAAGTATTAAACTAGTTTTTTTTTGTTTGGTTATGTTTATTTCAAATTCAATTTTTGTAAGTTTATTTGTTTAAATTTTTTTTCCATCACTTTTTTTATCCAATATATTTCCTTAGCTTAAATAGGGTAATAGGACTAATCCTGTTAGAACAACAACCTAAAACCCATAAGAAATGTTAGTCAAAACATACGGAGCCGCCAATTTTGGTATAGATGCTACCACAATCACAATTGAAGTAAATCTTGCTCAAGGAATCAACTTTTTTTTAGTTGGATTGCCCGACTCGGCAGTAAAAGAAAGTCAACAAAGAGTGAAAGCTGCCTTCGCTAATAATGGATATAAGTATCCTGGAAAAGAGATTACAATTAATATGGCTCCGGCTGATATTCGAAAAGAAGGGTCTATTTTCGATTTACCCATTGCTGTTGGAATTCTTGCTGCCAGTGATCAAGTGCGATCAAACGAATTAGAGAATTATATGATACTCGGTGAATTATCCTTAGATGGTCGATTGAATAGCATGAAAGGAGTTCTACCTATTGCTTTAAGTGCAAAAAGAGATGGTTTTAAAGGACTTATTCTCCCTAAAGAGAATGCTACAGAAGCTGCAATGGTAGAAGGACTAGAAGTTATTCCAGTTGAAGAGCTTTCAGATGTTGTATCCTTTTTCAACTTAGAAAAACAAATTACTCCATTGAAAATTAACATTGAGGAGATTTTTAATCGTACACATGAAAATGCAATTGTTGACTTCAAAGATGTTAAAGGTCAACTAGAAATAAAACGCGCATTCGAAATTGCCGCTGCAGGTGGACACAATGTGATACTTATCGGTCCGCCGGGTGCAGGGAAATCAATGTTAGCAAAAAGATTACCTACAATACTACCACCGATGACAATTGAAGAATCATTGGAGTCTACCAAGATTCATTCTGTCGTTGGCAAAGTCCCACAAGCAAATGGTTTAATTACAGAACGACCGTTTCGAAAGCCCCATCATACAATTTCAGATGTGGCACTTGTCGGCGGTGGCGGATACCCTCAACCTGGAGAGATTTCTTTGGCGCACAATGGCGTTTTGTTTCTTGATGAATTACCAGAGTACAAGCGAACGGTTCTTGAAGTAATGCGACAGCCAATGGAAGACCGAACAGTGACTATTTCTAGAGCAAAATTTACAGTTGACTATCCTGCAGGTTTTATGTTGATAGCTGCAATGAATCCTTGTCCATGTGGTTACTATAATCATCCAGATCGAGAGTGCACTTGTGGTGAGAATGTTGTGAAGCGATATCTTAACAAAGTATCAGGCCCATTGCTGGATAGAATTGATTTACATGTTGAGGTAACGCCTGTAAATTATACTGATTTAGCGAATGATGTGCCAAAAGAAGGGAGTGCAGAAATTCGATTAAGGGTCGTAAAAGCTAGGTCTTTGCAACAGTGCAGATATGAAAGTGGCGGTCTCCATTCGAACGCAGAAATGGGGAGTAAAGACATTAGGGAACATTGCGCTTTAGATAAGAATTGTGCAGATCTTCTAAAGAATGCTATGAATAATTTTGGTTTCTCTGCGAGAGCTTACGATAGAATACTAAAAGTAGCCAGAACAATAGCGGATTTAGATAATAAACCATCGATTGCTTCTTCTCATATTGCTGAGGCAATACAATATCGCAGTTTAGATCGAGAGAATTGGGCAAGGTAAATTATTGTGATTACTTTTGAAGTACTATGAGAGTTGCAATTATTGGTGGTGGTGCAGGTGGTTTTTTTTCTGCAATAGCTGTAAAATCAAATCATCACGATGCGGAAGTTGTAATTTTTGAAAAATCAAAGAAAGTTCTCGCAAAGGTAAAAGTTTCAGGTGGTGGTCGATGTAACGTAACAAACGCTTGTGCAGATATAAAGGTTCTTTCCCAAGCCTATCCAAGAGGAGGTAATTTCTTGAAAAAAGCATTTGGTATATTCAATACAAAACATCTCATGCAGTGGTTTGAGAGTCATAATGTACCTCTCGTGATCCAAGCAGATAATCATGTGTTTCCAAAATCTCAAGACTCTCAAAGTATTATAGATTGTTTTCTAAATGAGACCAAGAAAAAGGGAATAGTTATTAAAACGAGTTGTGGTATTCGTTCAATAAAGAAGGTTAATACAGGGTTGGAATTAAGTTTCAGTGAGCATACTCAAGTATTTGATAAAGTGATAATTGCAACTGGTGGAAGTCCAAAGAGAACAGGGTTGGAATGGCTTGAGGATTTAGGGCACACAATTATTGATCCTATTCCTTCTTTATTCACGTTTAATATGCCCAAAGAGGCGATTATTTCATTGATGGGAATTGTTGTTGAGAATGCCTTAGTAAGTGTTCGTGGCACAAAGCTTAAGTCAAATGGACCTCTACTAATAACGCATTGGGGAATGAGCGGACCAGCAATTTTAAAACTATCTGCTTTTGGAGCTCGTATTTTAAGTGAGACCTCTTATAATTTTTCGATTCAAGTAAATTGGGTGAATGAGGTCAATTCAGAGAAGGTACATTCAGAAATTATTCGATTAGTTGAAGAACAAGGATCTAAATTGATGTCTAATTATCGAGCATATGGTCTACAAGATCGTTTGTGGCAGTTTTTAATCCAGAAATGTGAATTTTCAAAAGAAACGCGTTGGTCAAATATTGGTAAAAAGGGTCTAAATAAGCTGGTTAATATACTTACTAACGACATTTATGAAGTAAATGGTAAAACTACCTTCAAAGAGGAGTTTGTGACTTGTGGAGGCGTTAGTTTGTCAGATATAGATGTTAAGACAATGCAAAGTAAGATAACACCTAATCTGTATTTTTGTGGTGAAGTAATGGATATCGACGGAATCACAGGGGGATACAACTTTCAATCAGCCTGGACAACAGGATATATTGCTGGAAAGCTGAACTAAAACGCCAGCGCTAATAGCACTTCTTTTTTAACGGGAGAATTGACGAGTTGAATCCTTTTTTTATTCTTATTCACGACAAGGTAAGAGCAACCCAATTCAATACTCATATCAATATCATGTGTAGATATGATGATACATTTATTCATTTCTATACTAATCTGCTGAAGTATATTCAATACAATAGTCTTGTTGGAGTAGTCTAGAAAAGCAGTTGGCTCATCTAGAATGATAATATCAGTTTGTTGTGCAAGTGCTTTTGCAATTGCGACCATTTGCTTTTCTCCATCACTCAATTCTGTTACAAATCGCTCTTTCAAATGTTCGATATCTATAATGGACAGGGAATCCTGAATGATTTTGTGATCCTCATCCTTCAATCGACCAAATTGATTGGTGTATGGCGTTCTTGCAAGTCCAACGTATTGTTCTACAGTTAGAAAATCAACAGATGGAAAATGGGGGCCTACAAATGAAACAACAGTAGGTAGAGTAGCGAGAGGTATTGAAGAAACGTTTTGCTTATTCAAGAGCACTTTACCTGACAGACAAGGGGTTGAACCGGTAATTGTTTTGAAAAAAGTTGACTTTCCAGACCCATTTTTACCAATCAGAAAATACAACTCTGAAGTATTCAGTTGAACATTATCAACAGTAAGTAGCTGATGCGTATAGCCAATTGTCAGTTCAGATGTTCGGATCATTTTAATCGTTTTAAGATGAATAAAATAACCATTGGCGCACCTATGATTGATGTCAAGACATTGATTGGGAGCATAAAATAAGGCTCTAGTAATTGGATAAGGATATCACAGAGCACAATAAATATACTACCGATTAGTACAGATGCGATTATCAATGTAAGGTGCTGTTGTGTTTTAAATAGAATTCGAACCAAATTGGGTACAGCAAGTCCAACAAATGCGATAGGACCACAAAAAGCAGTTACAAGCCCAGTAAGAATTGCAGTAAGAATAATTATTATCAAGCGAGTCGTTTTGATATTGATGCCTAATAATTTTGCCTCAGCTTCTCCCAGAACAAGTGCATTAAGAGGTTTTACAATGAAGAAAGTCGAGGCTATTCCCGTTAATGCTATTGGTACAATATAGGCTAATTGGTCAAAATCTACCTTCTGAAGTGATCCTAGGGCCCACAAGGTAAATACTTTGAGCTCTTGAGCGTCACTTGCTGACTGCAGAAAGGCCACAAATGCACTAATAAAACTACCGAGCATTAAACCGATAAGAAGAAGAGAAATTTGTGTACGAACAATTCTGGAAAAGAATAAAATAATCAGTCCAAAAAGGAAAGCACCAAACAATGAATTTATAATTAAGCCGAAGTCTGAAGCGAAGAAAGGAACGCCTGTCATGATGCTTAATGCAACAAATAAGCTGGAACCCGAATTTATTCCAAGAACATAAGGACCGGCGAGCGGGTTATTAAATAGCGTTTGCATCATCAATCCAACAACGGAAAGACATGCGCCAGCAATAAGTGCCATTAACAAACGAGGAGTTCTAAAATCTCGTGCGATAATTTCATTTACAGAGGATTTATCGAATGAGAATAGGCCATTCCAATAATCGTCAATAGATAAATGAATTTGTCCAACAAATAAATGAAGTGCTGCAATTGCAGGTGTCAACAGGAGAATTCCTGTTAGTATTAATCGATGTCTTACTAATGTTGTCACGAATGGTGAAATTAAACTTTTCTACGCGTTATTTTACTCGATTGTAGAAATACATCTCGGTTGTGTCTTTTTCTTCGCTATGAAAAATGGTGGCAAGGTCTTTTAATACGAGGTGAGGCATTGCAGCACTTTGTTCCCAGAATCTATTCATGTTAGAAGAATAGCAATATGTTTTCTCCTCATATGATTTAAGAAAATGCAGTTTATTATTTCTTTCGTTCAATTTTACTTTGGAAGAAACACCAGGGTTGATCCAGTATTTCGTATCAATCTCATTCTTTAATACTTGCTCTAATGAAAACTCAAGACTCGCAGTACCTTTTTGTTTAGCATAACGATAATTACCACCAGCATCTTGAAGTAGCTTTGAAAAATAGCTATCACCTCCCGGAGCATACCATACATCTCCAAAAATACCACCTGCGATTACCGTAGGGGACTCTTTATAGGTTTTTACCACCTCAACTATACTGTCGTACTTTTCAACTACCTGATTAAAGTATTCCTGAGCTTTTTCTTCTTCATCAGCGATAATACCAACGAGCTTTATCCATTCAGCTTTGCCTAAAGGGTGATTTTCTCGCCAATCATATATTGGAATAACAATAATTCCAAGCTTTTCTAATTTCTTTTGAAGAGGGAATTCATCACCAAATCCACTATAGAAGATAATGTCAGGTTTAGCTGCTACAATTTTTTCGAATGAAAAATTTGTAGCGTCACCATAGGTTTCAATCAATTTATTATCAAAACGTTCTAAGATAGTTTTATCGTAGATAAATTTTTCATCAGTAATGCCAATTATGAGGCTTTGCTTTTCCAAAATAGCAAGCATTCCATTCAAAGTAGTTGTAAGGCTGATAATGCGAAGGTCTTTTCCTGAAGGAATTGAAACTGTTTTTTCTACATCGCCTGAGTTAGGATCAATTAATTCTAATCGGTAACCGACATTTGTTCTATTTACATTGAAATTTCTGGCGTAATCGATTTTTATCGAGTGCGACTCTTCGATATTAATATTACAACTATCACACGCCTCGGGCTCACAAGAAAAAAATAAGAGAGGGAGTAGAGCTAGAAATAGTTTATTCATAAAGCAAAGATGCGAAATGTTAGTCAAAAAAAAGACCCGATAAACTAGTTTATCAGGTCTTTTAATTTTTTAGTGAAAATTATTCACCAACTACCTCAAACTTAATTTCAGCTTTAACTTCTTTATGTAAGTTAGCAGTTGCTTCGTATGATCCAACCTCACGGATTGGTTCATCTTTAATTTTCAATGATTTTCTATCGATATCAATTCCTTCCGCTTTTAATGCTTCAGACAATTGAATAGTGTTCACAGAACCAAAAATCTTTCCTTTTTCTCCAGCTTTAGTGACAATCTTTACGGCTGTTGCTTCAACTTTCTTAGCTAACTCTTGTGCTTCAACTAATACTTTAGAGTCTTTATGAGATTTTTGCTTCATGATTTCAGCGTGTGCTTTCTTTGCAGATGCAGTCGCTAAAATAGCATATCCTTGTGGGATTAAAAAGTTACGACCATATCCAGGCTTTACTGTAACCATTTCGTTCACGTATCCAACGTTGTCTACGTTCTTCTTTAAAATTACTTCCATTTGATAAATTTTATCCTGTTATATAATCTATTTTAACATGTCCGCAACGTAAGGAAGTACAGCAATGTGACGCGCACGTTTGATTGCTTGACTTACTCTTCTTTGGTACTTCGCTGAAGTTCCAGTTAAACGTCTTGGTAATATTTTTCCTTGTTCGTTGATTAATTTCATTAAGAAATCAGGGTCTTTGTAATCAATAAACTTGATTTTACTTTTTTTAAATCGACAGTATTTGTCTTTTTTGATTTCGATGCTAATTGGAGTCAAGTAGCGAACATCATTTTGAGCCATCTTTGTTCTTTTTAAATGTTAATAATTAAGCTTTAGCTGCTGTTTCTACTGGTGCAACCTTTTTTGCTCCTAATCTTTTTCTTCTTGACCCAGCATAAGTCAAATGATCGGCATCCATTCTAACAGACAAGAAACGCATTACGCGTTCATCTCTTTTGAATGCAACCTCAAGTTCGCTTAATGCGCTTCCTGGTGCTTCAAATTCTGTTAAAAAATAAAAACCTGTTGATTTTTTTTGGATTGGGTACGCTAATTTACGTAGGCCCCAACTCTCGGAGTGCTTAACTTTTCCACCCAAAGAACCTATTTGGCTCTCGAACTTCTGCACTGCTTCCTTTGCCTGTTCTTCAGACAAAACGGGAGTTAAAATGAAAACAGTTTCGTAAGAATTCATAAAATTGAATTTTGTGTATTAATAAAATATTAGTCCTGCTTCTTCTAAACAGGAGCGCAAAGATATAAATTAATTACGAAATAATCAGAACAATCACCATTTATATGGCTTACAGTTATTTATTGATACCATTGGTAAGTTGATGAAATAAGAATATAATCAAAATTCCTATATTTTAACATGTTAGGATTGCAATATAAGAGAGAAGAATATAATATATCCAAGCAAATCTTAATTACCTTACAGCGTCAATCATAAAAGTATGAGAAAAATAAGTTTAGCAATTATCGTCGGATTAGTTTCATTGGTATCAATCGCTCAAGAGACAGCATCTATATTGTTTATTGGGAATAGTTATACTTACGTCAATGACCTACCTGTTTTATTAGAAAGCATTGCTTCTTCAATGGGTGACCAAGTAATTCATGACTCTCAAACTCCTGGCGGTGCTACTTTTCAACAACATGCTAATACGGCATTAACTTATAGTAAAATTAACAGTAATGCTTGGGACTATGTTGTTTTACAAGCTCAAAGTCAAGAGCCGTCGTTTCCTGAGACGCAAGTAAATACAAATACTTTACCTTATGCGCAGCAAATAGCTGACAGTGTTTATGCAAATAATTTCTGTTCTGAAGTGATAATGTTCATGACTTGGGGGCGTGAGAATGGAGACCCTCAATGGGCACCAATATCAACCTTTGAAGGTATGAATACTCGATTAAGAGATGCCTATTTACGCATGTCTGATTCAGTACAAGGTTCAGTTAGTCCTGTCGGAAGTGCTTGGAGGTATGCGCGAGAGAATTTCCCATCAATTAACTTGTATTCAGGAGATGGATCACATCCGAGTTATGCAGGTTCTTATCTTGCTGCATGTACTTTTTATTCTTCAATTTTTAGAAAACCAGCAACCGGTGTTCCATTTATTGGAAGCCTGAGTCAAGCTACAGCGGATAATTTACAACTGGCAGCAACTCTTTCTGTAATGGATAGTCTTGATACATGGAATTTAAGACCAATTTCGGAGCATACAAACGCTGAATTTCAAATGGTCTTCAATGATCCAACTATCGATTTTATCAATCAAAGTACAAAAGCAACTAACTATTACTGGGATTTTGGAGATGGAGAGGTGTCGACTATCGAAAACCCAAGTCATCTGTTTTTATCCAATGGTCAATACGACGTTCGATTAGTTGCAGAAAGCCCTTGTGATACAGACACTACTGTTTATGAAGTCACGATTAATGGCTATCTTGGATTCACGGATTTAGATAAAGGAATAATCAGAATCAAGAATTTAGGAAATGGAATTTTTGATGTCCAAAGTGATAATACTATTATTGAAATGAAAGTATATAACATGGAAGGAAGAGAGGTTAGTTGTCCAATAAATGAAACCACAATTTACTTGTCAAAGTATAAACAAGGAATTTATATATTAAAAATTGAAACGGAGAAAGAGGTCGTTTCTATCCGATTGGTCAATATATAGAGCTATACGTCTTAAAAATTGGAAATAACCCCTGAGGTATTCAACAAAAAAAGGCAATCTCAATTAAGAGAATGCCTTTTGAAACTTTCTGTAATAGAGAATTATTCTCCTAACTCCTTTAACCTTTGATCTCTTTGCATAGGATTCTCATTTGTTCTCCTCTTTTTATACAATTCAAATTTAGTTGCAGCTTGCTTAGTTGGCCAGCTATTATTGCTAACGTCAGTATCAGCAACTTCTAAAAATGGATCTAATAAAATAGAACTTACTTCTTGGTCGAAGATGAAAACTTTAGAAATCTTTTCTTCATTCCTTCTCCATATTTCTGCTGGAATTTTAATAATCTCTGTCGTATTATCAGCAAACGTAAATTGAATTATGATTGGCATTGGCAATCCACCGATATTACTCATTTTTAGTTCGTAGAATTGTTTACCCGAATTCAATAGTTCAAGCTCTTCTTTAGAAAACTTCTTTTTAAACTCCTCGTATTCTTCAATGTCAAGCGCGTCAACCTTGTAAATATCTCTTTTAGCATAGAAATCATCAATATTTGAATCTCTTTCGTTCGCTGTTTCTTTGATGGACTTGTAATTTCGGTCTTTACTGATTAAAGGTGCTTTATCATTATTTACTTTTTCAGCTTTTGCTTTCTCAATATTTGGATCTCTAGTGTCTAGTTCAAACCACTTCACTTCATCAAGGCTGATATCAACATGATCTGTTGTGTAAAACCATCCTCTCCAAAACCAGTCTAAGTCCACTGCAGAAGCATCTTCCATAGTTCTAAAGAAATCAGCCGGTGATGGGTGTTTAAACTTCCATCTTTCGCAGTACGTCTTGAAGGCATAATCAAACAATTCCCTTCCCATTACAGTTTCTCGAAGGATATTAAGAGCCGTAGCTGGTTTCCCATAAGCATTGTTGCCGAATTGCCATATTGATTCTGAATTGGTCATAATAGGGGAGATGAACTCTTTGTCTCCTCTCATGTAGTTTGTTATGTTACGAGCTGGTCCTCTTCTTGATGGGTAATCTCTTTCCCATTCTTGTTCCGTTAAGTATTGCACAAAAGTGTTTAAACCTTCATCCATCCATGTCCATTGACGTTCATCAGAATTAATAATCATAGGGAAAAAGTTATGTCCAACTTCATGGATGATTACTCCCCAGTTTCCATACTTAAGTCGCTCTGAATAAGTCCCGTCTTTTTCAGGTCTTCCATAGTTATAGCAGATCATAGGGTATTCCATTCCCATTTGAGCATTTACTGAAATTGCTACCGGGTATGGGTAGTCGACAGTGTATTTTGAATACGTCTTGATAGTGTGTGCGACTAATTTTGTAGAGAACTGTCCCCAAAGTGGGTTTCCTTCTTTAGGGTAGAATGACATCGCCATTACATTGTTATCACCAACTTTAACTCCTTGGGCATCCCAGATAAATTTTCGTGAAGTTGCAAAAGCAAAATCACGAACATTTTTTGCTTTAAAATTCCATGTTTTACCGGTTTTTACCTTTGTACGTTCATTTATTTCAGCTTCTTCCTGTGTAATAATTAATACAGGTTGATCAGAACTGGCCGCTTCTTTTAATCTATTTCTTTGTTCTGCCGTTAAAACTGAACTTGAATTCTGTAATTCTCCTGTGGCTGCAACTACGTGATCTGCAGGAACAGAAATAGAAACGTCATAATCTCCAAATGGAAGTGCGAATTCACCACGTCCTAAAAACTGTTTATTTTGCCATCCTTCTATATCATTGTAAACGCACATTCTAGGAAACCATTGAGCAATAGAGTAAAGATAATTGTCTTCCTCTTTAAAGTGCTCATATCCTCCACGGTCACTGTGTAATGCTCTATCGTAAATGTTATACCACCACTCAATTTCAAAGGAAACTGAGCTTCCCGAAGTAAGTGGTCTATCTAAATCAATACGCATCATTGTCTTATTAATGAAGTATTTCATCCCACGTCCAGATGTATTTGTTACACTCTCAATTTTATAACCACCTTCGTAGTCAGCGAATCGCTTGCTTACATCACGTATTGATCTAAAATTCTCCATTTTTTCAATTCGAATCAGTTCTCTATCCGATCCTTTAGCACGGACATTCTGATCCAATTGGACCCATAAATAAGATAAATTATCTGGAGAATTGTTTGTGTATGTTATAGTTTCCTTACCAGTAAGTTTCTGTGTATTGTCATCTATTTCAACCTCAATATTATAATCAGCTTTTTGTTGGTAGTAGTTATGGCCAGGAGCTCCAGCAGCATTTCGATATTCGTTTGGGGTTGGTAAGAGTTGTTCTAATTGCGCAAATTTATTTTGTTGCCCAAAAGAGAAAAACGGTAACAAAGCCGCTAGGAAGAGAGATTTTTTAATCATTTAGTTGTTTTTTCTAGTTTAATGTATTGTTCTTTTATATCGTAATTAAAAGGTCGTGTGTAACTTTCTCCGTGATAATAGAACGTTATTTTATTCTGTTGCTCTTGGTAGGTGTCAATCAATAAATCAAAATGAACATCGATATGACCACTAATAGGTGCAGGTTTGGATTCGAAATAAAAATTACTTGTTCCATTCATTGATGTTTCATGACCAATTAGGCTAAATTTCACATCATTCGAAGTACTTACTTTAAAGTGTTTCATTAAATATTGCTCGATCAAAAGAAACTCAGGTGAATTATCAGTCACAAGCGTAATGTCTTTGATTAAAACTGAATTTGAATTAATTGCAGACTCTAAATCGTGTGTTGAAACGGAAAGTGTTGCTTCAAATTTCTCTGTCATATCATTGTAACTTACTTCAGCGAAAGCAAAGTAATAATCATGCGCATACGTTTGGACGCAGAAGAATAAGGAGAGAAGGAATACAATTCTAGTCATAATTGAGAACCCAATATTACTGAATATTTAAGATATATCAACTACCATTCGCCATAATTTAATATGGGAAGGCGGACAAACATATATAACTATAATGATTCGCTAAATTATCTTTATATTAAATCGAATTTCGTAGAATTAAATATTTTTCAAACATCGGGAAATATAAGTGGAGAAAGAATGAATAAGGCTTCAGAATTATTTACTGTCGAAATATAGAGCGTTACGAAAAGGTAAGTCTAAGATTGAGAATTTTAAAATAGAATCCTTTGAAAGAAAGTAAAATAAATCAATTTTTGTTTTGTTAAACAATATGTATATTTGCGACGCATGAAAGAGAATTTTACAAAACTGTCTATTATAATTCCAGCTTATAACGAAGCTAAAACGATCCATTTTATTTTGGATAAAGTAAAAGCTGTTGTGCTTCCAAATGACATTCAAAAAGAGTTAATTATTGTGAATGATTTTTCTTCTGATGGAACAGATAAGGCCATTGAAAGTTACATGAATGAAAATCCTGACTTGAAAATACAATTGTTTAATCAGGATAAGAACTATGGGAAAGGTGCAGCTTTGCATAAGGGAATAGAATTAGCAAACGGCGAATACTTAATTATTCAAGATGCGGATTTAGAATACGATCCTGAGGAGTATATTGACTTATTGAAACCAATTATTCAAGGTGAAGCAGACGTTGTCTATGGTTCTCGTTTTATTGGTGGAAGGCCACATCGAATATTGTTCTTTTGGCATTCAATCGGAAACAAATTCTTAACAAAGTTGTCTAACATATTCACAAATTTAAACTTAACGGACATGGAAACATGCTATAAGTTAATTCGATCGGATATTGCAAAATCGCTTAATCTTAAAGAAAAACGTTTTGGTTTTGAGCCAGAAGTCACTGCAAAACTTTCTCGTTACCCGAAAATTAGAATTTACGAAGTTGGGATTTCATATTACGGTAGAACATATGATGAAGGAAAGAAAATAGGATGGAGAGATGGTTTTAGAGCAATCTTTAGCATTGTGAAATACAACGTATTTAGCCGCAAGTAAATTAATTCTTCTAAAGCTTAGCAGTTTTAGCATTCATTTAAACCATATTAAACAAAACGAATCATGACAATTAAAAATTTCTGCTTGAGTTTATTTATCCTTTTAAGCATTACAGCACAAGCTCAGGATTGGAGCTTAGATACGTATAAATATGGAGAGCAATATGAGGGTTATGTAATTGACAATGAGGGAAATAAAATTGAAGGTTTTATTAAGTATCGAAATCGTTGGGTAATGCAGAATGAAGTTATATTCTACAAAAGGAAAGATAATACGAGTACTAAAACGAAATACTTGGCAAAGGATTTAGTTGAATACAAAGTTGCTGACAAATTATACCATTGCATTAATTACGCTGGAGGGAAAAGCATTTCAAAGAAGGGGAATCTTGTAATTAATCAAGAGGGATGCATTAAGGAGTATCTATGGTATGATCGAGCATCAAGTTATACTAAAATGAAATTACGTCCGGGGGAGTCTTCGGAAGAGCTTGGAAATAGAAAATTCCCTTCGACTGTTGTCTTTTATAAAAAAGGAGATGGAATGGGAGTAACAAAGGGCTTCTTTAAAGTTGATTTCACGAAAAAGGCAAAGGCATACTTCTCTGAAAATAAAATTATTGCAAAGAAAATAAAAACAAGTGCAGAAGGTTACACTAAGCCTCAACACATTCCTACTATTATTAAGGAATATAATGAGTCGTGTAAGTAAACGATCCGAAACACGCTTATTTTATCGTTTTCTCTCTTTCTTTTTACACTTTCTATCAATTTGAAATAGAACAGTATTCAATATTTTATCAAGTATTTAAAATACTTTGGATTAGATACCTTATTTATTTAAAACTGCTATGGTCAAATGAATTAAAAGCAGGGCTTTCTTTTTTTAAATGTAGAACTGATAAGTATTCGCTTCAAATGAGAATATCTTCAAGCTCATAAATGGATGACATCAATAATAAATCTGTATCTTTGTATTGATTTTTAGGTCACAAGGGTGATAAAAAGGAATCTGGTGAGAATCCAGAACTGTATCTGCAGCTGTAAGCGCTAAAAGTCGATTTTAAAGTGCCACTGCCTTTATAAAGGGTGGGAAGGCGAAATCGATTATGCGTAAGTCAGAATACTTGCCTAAAACTTTTTTTATTTATGAAGACTTCAGATTAAAGTCGGTATATATGCTTGCATTTTTGCGAACCAATATCCCTTAACTGATTTTTTCAACGTTAAAATTTTTAAAATTTTTCACGATGAAGAAAATTTACATTATTGCAGCTTCTCTATTCTTAGGAGCAAACATCAACGCCCAACTGGCTGTTGATTTCGAATCATTCACATTATCAACAGAGTCCTTTGACAATGGCTCAGCTGGGGGAGGTGATTTTATTATGGGACAAAACTCAGATGTTATTTTGTCCAATGTTTTTGACCCTAGTTTTTCAAGCTGGAACGGTTTCTCAATTTCTAACATGACGGATATAACTTCTGCTGGATGGGGGAATGAATTCAGTTCCTTTGTGGGAAGTGGTAGCAACGCTTCTTCTAATTACGCTATGTTCTACCCAGAAGGTAGTATAATGGCAAATGCTTCTAATCTTGTTTTTGATTCAATAAAAATAACGAATGGCACGTATGCCGCAATCTCAATGAGAGACGGTGATGCTTTCGGAAAACAATTTGGGTCATCTACAGATGCAAGTGGAGCTGATGATGGAACCAATGGTGAAGATTTTTTTAAAGTATGGATTATTGTTGAGAATTTTCAAGGAACTGAAAAAGACTCGATGGAGTTTTATTTGGCAGATTACAGATTCGCAGACAATAGTTTGGATTATATTGTTGATGAATGGACTAATGTCGACTTGACTGCATTTTCTTTTGCTGTATCGAAATTGAATTTCCGTTTTGTTTCTTCTGATAATGGAGCTGGCTGGATCAATACTCCAACTTATTTTGCTATTGATGATATTTCTTATGAATACTATCTTGGATTAGATGAAGTACAAGTATTGTCTATTAATGCATATCCAAATCCAGTTAATAATTTATTGTCTATTCAAGGTGAACAAGGTATTTTGAGTTTAACGAATGTGAATGGAGAATTACTATTGACTAAAAGTCATATGAATACGACTCAAATTGATATGACTTTATTTGCGAATGGAATTTATTTCTTGAAATTGGAAAATGATTTAGGAACTGTAATTCAGAAAATAATTAAGTAGAATAATGAGAGGGGTGAGAGCTCCTCTCATTATTTGTTTTAATGAAATTCATTGTTTTCATATTACTATTAATTCCTTTTTGTTCATTTACACAAAAGGACACAACTCAAGCAATCATAGAGACGATTGTTACAGAACAATCTATGCCAAATATTGACAATAATCAGTCTCTCACTAAGAGTGAAATTGATGAGATTTCTGCAGTTGATATCGGAGAATTACTCCAGAAAATTTCTGGTGTAAACTTGAAGTCTTATGGCAGCTTAGGAGGATTGAAAACAGTTTCGATGAGAGGGCTAGGATCTAATCATACATCTATTGTTAAAGATGGTTTCACTTTGAGTAATGCTCAAACTGGTCAGGTAAATCTAGGACAAATTGAGACAGATAATGTTGTTGGGTTAGTTAGTGCTATTGGTGAACGATTCAAAACAATTTTACCTATTTCTGCTCAAATATCAGGAAGTTCATTCCTTATTAAAACTTTTGAAAACACATTGTCTTCTGACACTTTGCAAGTTAGAGCTTCATATAAAAATGGATCTTTTAATCAAAATCATGCTTATTTTGGCGTGAAATATCGTCCAAAAAACATTTCAATTGCCTTACATGGTTCAGGTAAAGTTTCTACTGGAGGCTATGGTTATTCTATTGAAAATGAATTTGAGAACACTACAAGAAAACGACTCAATAATGATTATCAAGATTATTCAGTTGGAGCAAACTTAGCGTATAGATTTAAACAAGGTGTTTCAAGAATTGGTTTTTCTCATAAAAGTATAGAGCAGGGGTTGCCTGGTGCAGTAATCTTGTACAATACGAATCCTGACGAACGATTATCTACAAGGTTGAATCAACTGAATTATGACCTGCAAACTACTATAAATAAGACAGTATTTAGATTTTATTCATCTGCCAGTAAGAGTTTCTTAGAGTATGTAGATTTAACTTATTTAAATGCAATAGGAGGTATAGAGGTAGGGTATACCTCAAGAAAGCTAAATACTGGACTCACGATGAGAGCTAAACTAGGTGATCGATTTTCAATAAATGGTGGACTTGAGTATGACTTGAGTGGGTTAATTTCGAGTGACACTAATTTCGCGAAACCAATAAGAAATCATTTATCAGCATTATTGGCCTCAACTTACAAGATGGAAAAAATTTATTTAGAACTTGGACTCTCCACTCAGTATGTTGATGAACGAAATAAAAATGGACAAGACGGCATTGATCGTTTACGCGTTAATCCTTACCTATCACTTACGAATCGTAGTAAAAATGAAGTCCATTGGAAGCATCATTTTTTCTACAGGAATTCTTTCAGACTACCGTCGTTTAATGAATTGTACTATAACAATATTGGAAACAATCAATTGAAACCTGAGGATGCTCACCAATTAAATTATGGCTTATCATTTGTTCCTGTCAATAAGAATTTAACCTTGTATGTTAAGTCTAACGTCTATTTTAACAGGGTGCAAAATAAAATTGTTGCGATTCCTACAAAAAACCTTTTCGTTTGGTCTATTCAAAACGTAGGATTAGCACATATTTATGGTGGAGAAGTAAATTTACGTGCCAATTACAAAAGCGGACAAAACTGGAGGTACAGTCTCTTTTTCAATTATAACTTTCAAAAAGCACTTGATTTAACCGATAAAGGGTCACCAACTTATAATCATCAAATAGCTTATATCCCTATACACACTGGTAATTTTGATGTGTCTATTTATCGTAAAACGACAGGAGTTCGAATTTCAAATTATCTTGTTGCATTGCGTTATTCACTGAATGAAAATATTCCGAGTAATGTAGTCGAGGGTTTTTTAATAGCTGATGCAACATTATTTCACACATTAAAAGTCAATCAAAAACAGTCAGTGAAAATGCAGTTCACTGTGAAGAATTTGTTTAATCAGTCCTACGCATACATTAGATCGTTTGTAATGCCAGGAAGAAATTATTTAATAACTTTATCTTATGCGTTTAATTAGTTTAATTGTACTATTCATTCTTGTTGGATGCAAGAAAGACAAACCTATAGAGCCAGTTGTAGAATCTGATCTCTCGAATGGAATAGCTGTTTTATGTGAAGGACTTTTTCAACAGAATAACTCGTCCGTTTCATGGGTTAATTTGAGCAACGGAGCAGTTACTAATTCATTCTTTGAAAGTCGAGCAAATAGACTTCTTGGAGATACAGGTAATGACATACAAAGATACGGAGGGAAGGTATATATAGTTGTAAATGTTTCAAGCACAATTGAAGTTCTTGATGCGAACACTTTTTATCCAATCAAGCAGATTTCGATGTTGAATAATGGAGTGGGTAAGCAGCCGCGTTCTATTACGTTTGCAAATGGAAAGGCATTTGTGACTTGTTATGATGGCTTTTTAGATGTAATTGATACATCATCGCTTTCGGTTGAACAAAGAATACCTGTTGGATTGAATCCAGAATCAGTTGCTGTAGCCAATGGTAAAATCTATGTTTCAAACTCTGGAGGGCTCAACGCTCCATTAATGGATTCAACAGTATCTGTACTTGATTTAAACACTTATGCTGAATTAACTCGAATTACTGTAGGGCTTAACCCGGGTCAACTTGTGGTTGATAATGAAGGTGATATTTATAGCATTATACGGGGAGACTTCGGAGCGGTTTCATCTTCATTGACAAGAATAGATACACAAATAGATGTTGTAGCTGATCAATTCTCAATAAACGCATCGAGTATTACCAAAATGAATAATAAATTGCTAATAGGAAATTATGATTTCACCACGCAAATTAACTCTGTCCTTTTGTTTGATGCTCTTTCAGAGACGATCGAAAATAGTAATTATTTAAATTTATCGGAGATTACAACATTGTATGGTATACAATACAATCCAGTCAATGATCTTATTTATACTACAGATGCAATGAGTTTTACCAATACAGGTTTTTTAAGAGTGTTCTCCACAAGTGGAAACCTTATTCAGAGTTATCATTTGGGTTTAAATCCAGTAAAAGTTATTTTTTATGATTAGAATAATCATCCTTTTACTAATTTCCAATTGTTGTTTTTCTCAGTCATTTGAACCTTTGCCAGGCGAAAATGGAAGTATTGCAATACACAAAGATTCTTCATTATTTATTGACTGGGCTGAAAATGTTGTGATTAATAGAGGACCTATGTATATTGAAGATATTAGTCTTGGCAATGCCGATTTTGGATTGGAAAGTGATGGAATTGGTATAGCTGACGGAATAGTTGTATCTCTAGGAGATGGAGGTACAGCAGTTACAACATTCACGAATTTAGTGCTAAATGGACCTGGATATGATTTTGCCATATTTGAGAATGGGTATACTAATGACTATCTTGAGTTAGCATTTGTTGAAGTCAGCTCTGATGGTTTGAATTATTTTCGTTTTGATGCCGTTTCTGAAACATCAACTGATATTCAAAAAGGAAATGCAGACTTTATTGACTGTCGATTTGTAAATAACTTAGCAAGCAAATACCGTGTAAACTATGGCACTCCCTTTGATCTAGAAGAATTATCCGGTATACCAGAGCTTGATATTAATGCAATAAGTCATATTAAATTGATTGATGTTGTAGGAAGCATTAATCCCTTATATGGGAGTTTCGATAGTGAAGGCACTATAGTTAACGATCCATATCCAACACCATTTTCATCATCTGGTTTTGACCTTGATGCAATAGGGATAATTCATTCAACTTTAGCATTGAATGAGAATTCCTTTATAAAAAGTGTCGTTTACCCTAATCCTTCAACAGGATTATTTCAAATTGATAGTGAGTTTATTGGGTTGTTTTTAGTTACTAACATACAAGGAAAAATAATTACTGAAGGGGCTTTATTGAATAACCTAGAATTAGACTTAAGTCAATTTGATAATGGATTATATTATCTAAATATGATTTCTAAAGGCAGCAAGGAACAGATTAAATTATATAAAAAATAATGGTAGAACATCTATCAAAAGACTTTTGGAAAGGAAGATATCAGCTTGATTCAACAGGGTGGGATCTAGGTGAGATTTCTAGGCCTATAAAAGAATATTTCGACCAAGTTGAAGATAAATCAATTCGAATATTAATTCCAGGCTCTGGTAATGGACATGAAGCCGAATATTTACATCAATTGGGCTTTAAAAATGTACATGTTTTAGATTTTGCCAGTGAACCATTAACTAATTTACAAAATAGAGTGCCGAGCTTTCCAATAAAGAATATTCATTGTGGTGATTTTTTCTTGCATGAAGGGGAGTACGATATTATTGTTGAGCAAACTCTATTTTGCGCCATAGATCCAAGATTAAGACAGAAATATGCTGAAAATTGTAGTCGCTTATTAAACCCTGAAGGAATAGTGGTTGGTTTACTATTCATGTTCGAGTTAGACGGAGGACCACCTTATGGTGGTTCCAAAAATGAGTATTTGAAATATTTTAAAAATAAATTTTCCATTATTAAAATGGAGAAATGCTATAATTCTATACAATCTAGAGAAGGTAGAGAATTGTTTATTAGAATTAAAAAATAAATTTACCCAACCTTTTCAAATTAAGTTTCGTTTAGTATATTGATAGTCAAGTTGTATTGAATTTGGATACTTTAAAAAATATTCGTATCTTGTCAATTATTAATTAAACATAAAACACGGCCTATAGTTATAAAATTACTTTAAACACAGTTTGATCAATTTAAAATTGAACTACTAATCAAGTAAGTTATGACTATAAATAATATCGATGACCGTGAGTTAATCAATTCGTATTTAAGTGGAGATGAGAAGGCTTTTGAAGTGTTGTTAACGCGTCATAAAGACAAAATTTACCGTTTCATTTATATGAAAATTAAAGACAATGCCTTAGCTCAAGACATTTTCCAAGATACTTTTATAAAAATAGTGAATACCTTTAAAAAAGGTAAATACAATGAGGAAGGCAAATTTTTGCCATGGGCAATGAGAATCGCTCACAATCTTGTAATTGATCATTTTAGAAAATACAATAAAGTACGTTTAATTTCTGAATCTTCATCAATGAGTGATGATTACAATGTCTTTCACACAATAAAGATGGAAGATGAGAATGTATATGAAGAAATTACACGTATTGAATTAGAGGGGCAAATGGTTGAATTAGTTAATCATCTACCAGAAACTCAAAGAGACATTTTGAAAATGAGAATTTTTAAAGAAATGTCTTTTAAAGATATAGCAGAAATTGAAGATATTAGTATTAATACAGCACTTGGACGGATGAGATACGCGTTAATTAATTTGAGAAAATTAATCGATAAACACGATTTGGTGGTCCATTTTTAATAAGTTTTTGGTTTAACTTATTAAATCCTGCTAATCTTAGCAGGATTTTTTTTTATTCCTACTATAATTTTGTGGTGATCATAAAATGAAGCTTATTTTATCCCGACTCCACCAACTAAAAATCATTCGACTCTCAGAGTTTGAAATAATATAGGTTATATCAAGAATCTAAAAGTAAGTGTAAAAAGTATCGCTACTCATCGTAAATCATATATCTTTCTTTCTTTTCCTCATAGATATCTACTAAAGAAACAAGAATTCCGGTTTCTTCAACTGCGCCAAAGTCATTATTAATAGCTGTGCCAAATGTCTTCATCGAACGAGATAAGTTCATGTATATATTTACTAATGGTGGAATGAATTCTCCTTTTTCTCTAATGAAATTATTTAACACTTTATAACCTTCTTTGAAGTCAAGACCATGTAGTAGCTGGTTAAATTTTTCTGAGTCATAATCCTGAACGAGTGGTATGTGTGGTGTCAATAACTCCTCATTATCCGGGAAATAGAAATGCATAAAATGGAGTAAGAAATCTCTCGCCTCCAAATTATAGCTTGGGTACATTGTTACTTTCCCTACGAAATATTTAATTCGCGGGTTATTTTTAACAATAGCACCGAGACCATCCCATATATTATCTAATGCAAATAATCCCTTTCGTGGGTTTACAGATGGTTGAAAATTAGGCTGAACCCATGACCTTCCTAATTCGATAGTATTTGGAAGGAAATCATTAATAAAACGTTCTGAAAATTTAAAATAATGAGCTGTTGAAAGAGCAATTTCGCCATTTCCTATAACATTGTCACATAATATATAACGGTAACCACCAATGATTTCTTGGTCCTCAGGTGACCATACTATTAGTTGCTGATAACAATTTTCAATAGTGTCAAACTTGTCCAAATCTACAGGATTACCTGTTCCCCCGCCAGCATCCCTAAATGAAATTTCTCTTAATCGGCCAATCTCTTGGACTGTATTTGGTGAATTATGGATGTTTACACAGTAAATTTGGTTCCCTCCTTTGCGTGTTTTCCTTAAATAAGTGCTTGAATTAAGCTCATTCAATATCAATTTTCGGTCTATAGGGTCTATAATTTTCTCCATGCTATAATTGATTTCTTAAATTATATGTCTTATTCTTAATCTCTTGAGCTAAATTTCTATCGTTTTTGTTCTCTTTCAGCTCTTCTGGAGAAATAGGATCACCAACAATAAATTGAACGTGCTTACCCTTTTGCTTGTATAGTTCGTTACTAAGATACAGCATTTCAATATTCATTTTGATTCCAAAAAACTTTCTAATTTTCGCTAATCGGTAAAAGAAATTAGAAAGTCCGCCATCAATGTATATTGGAATTATAGTTCTATTAAATTCTTTGGAATAAGTGACAAACGTTTTTTTCCATGTCAGATCTTGAATTTCGTTTTTTTGTTTTCTGCTTACTAATCCTGCGGGGAAAATACAGACAGCTTGATCAGATTGAAATAATGAATTGATTTGATTTCGAACCGAACCATTCGATTTTCCATGTTTCTCTACACCAACAAACATGCCTTGCATACTTTCAAGATTCATCAAGATATCGTTGACGATAAATTTCAAATCTGTTCTTTGATTCTTAAGTGCGTCTACTAAAACAATAGCATCCATACCCCCAAGAGGATGATTCATTGCAATGACAATCTTCCCTTCCTTAGGTATTTTATCTATACCTTTAACTGAATAAGTCATGTCGATGTATTTCACAACTTCCCCACACCACTCAACTCCATATTTATCCTTGTGCTCCGCAATAAAAGCATTGATTTGATCTTGATGAAGTATACGCTTCAAATAGCGCAATAAAAACTTTGGAATCCATTTAAGAATCTTCTTGTTTTTACTCGCAATTAATTGTTCGATATCGATTAATTTCTCCTTGTTCATTATCAATAATTCAAAAATACACTAAATCAATTATTCTTTGAATCTTATAATAAGATTTTATTCACAATTAATTGCTCACAATTCCTTTTTTATAAAAAGAAAAACTGTTTATTTTTAATCTTTTTTAAACACTCTTTCTTACTTTATTGTAGTTTTGTTTGAACAATTTTTTATTCTTAGTTATGATTGAATTATCAGACCGCTTAAATGCTATGGAGGAGTCCGCGACTATTGCTATGTCAAGAAAAGCACGCGAGTTAAAAGCAGAAGGAAAAGATATTATTTCTTTAAGTCTTGGAGAACCAGATTTTCACACTCCCCAATTCATAAAGGATGCTGCTTTGCAAGCTATGAATGATAACTTCACAACATATACACCCGTGCCTGGTTATGAAGATTTGCAAGAAGCAGTGGTTAATAAATTTAAAAGAGACAATAATTTAATTTATTCTCCTGACCAAATTGTCGTGTCTACAGGAGCAAAACAGTCGATTGCGAACGTTGTTCTTAGTCTGGTGAGTAATGGTGATGAAGTTTTAATTCCTGCACCATTTTGGGTGTCATATATTGAGATAGTAAAAGTTGCAGAGGGGATTCCAGTAATTGTTAATGCTGGTATTGAAAGCGATTTTAAAATTACCGCTGAACAATTTGAGGAAGCCATAACCCCAAAGACTAAAATGATGATTTTCTCTACACCATGTAACCCAACAGGTTCTGTGTACAGTAAGGAGGAATTAAGGGATTTAGCTGATGTCATTAAAAAATACCCAAATTTAGTCGTGATTTGTGATGAAATATATGAGCATATTAATTTTAACTCTAAACATGAAAGTCTTGCTCAATTTGAAGATGTTTATGACCAAGTAGTAACAATAAATGGAGTTTCAAAAGCTTGGGCAATGACTGGTTGGAGATTAGGCTATATTGGAGCAAGTAAGCAAATTGCAAGTGCATGTTCTAAAGTGCAAGGTCAATTTACTTCGGCTCCAAGCTCTATCTCACAGAAAGCTGCAATTGCTGCTCTTAACGCTGACCCGTCTTCTTTAAAAGGGATGATCGAAGCATTTAAGAATAGAAGAGAACTTGTATTGTCAGCCTTAAGAGAAATTGAAGGTGTTAACATTAATGTACCTGAAGGTGCTTTTTATGCCTTCCCTGATGTTTCTTACTTTTATGGTCAATCTTATGATGGCGAAGCAATTAATAATGGTAGCGATTTAGCAATGTATTTATTGAATAACGCAAACGTGGCTTTAGTTACTGGCGAAGCTTTTGGAGATCCCAATTGCATACGTATATCCTACGCAGCCTCTGAAGAAGTATTAGCTGAAGCGATGAAAAGAATTAAAGAGTCATTAGAAAAATTAAACTAATATGAATGTAGATTCAATATTTGAACAGTTTTCTAACAAGAAAATAGTTGTCCTTGGAGATGTTATGATTGATGCCTATCTCAGAGGAGCAGTTTCAAGAATTAGTCCTGAAGCGCCCGTTCCAATAATTGAATTCCAGAAAGCTGAAAGTCGACTAGGTGGTGCTGCTAATGTTGCACTTAATTTACTGTCTTTAGGTGCTCAACCAATTATTTGCTCATTAATAGGAGATGATGATGGTGGTGCTAATTTCATGGATTTATTAAATGAGAAATCGTTATCTTTAGAGGGGATTATACTTGATAAGCAACGAAAAACAACCATTAAGACTAGGGTCATAGGTGATAATCAACATTTATTAAGAATCGACGATGAAGAAATCTCTCCAATTAATTCTAAGCAAGAAAATAGCGTAATTGATCGTGTAAAGAAAATTCTTGATTCAAAAGTTGACGCGCTGATAATTGAAGATTATAATAAGGGATTACTGACAGAGAAAGTTATTGAAACAGTAATTGACTATGCGAATGAATTAGGCATTATCGTTACTGTAGATCCTAAACGTGACAATTTCTTTGCTTATAAGAATGTAACTTTGTTTAAACCAAACTTAAAAGAACTTAAGGAAGGACTCAATGTTGTTTTCGATATAGAAACTGGCAAGACTGATTTTGAGATGGCAATTAATAAGCTAGAGGAGAGGTTGAATAATAAAATTTCGCTCATCACTCTTTCTGAACATGGCGTTTTTATCAAAAAGAACGATGAGATGAATTATACCCCAGCTCACCATAGAAAGATCTCTGATGTCAGTGGCGCTGGAGATACTGTAATTTCTGTTGCGACATTATGTTTAACCGTCGGATTAGAAGTTAAAAAGATAGCAGAAATTTCAAATTTGGCAGGTGGATTAGTTTGTGAGTTGAGTGGTGTTGTTCCAATAAATAAAGATCGACTCAAAGAAGAAGTGTTTAAAATTACTTAAGAATGTCTATCAAAGAGTTTCGAGAAAAAGTAAACTTGCTTATTTACGATAAGAAACCAGCCGTTCTAGCAACGCTTTCTGTTCTTAATGTAGCTGTTTCTCTATTCGCTTTATCAACATTAATTTATTACTACGGGTTTCGTTTAACACCTTTCTCAGAAAGCCTTTGTTTTTCAATATTAGAAGGTAGTTTTGCATTCTATGTTTTTCGGTTTTTAGTAAAGTTGTTTTTTGATTTTCATCCACCAACATTCATTCGAACCAATTGGTTTGAGTCTTCTATTATATTACTTTTAATCATAGAAGGGATTGCCTACAACGTCTTTGACACCTTGATTATTGAGCCAATTTTTAGGTCAATTGGATTTGATGATTTTGGAAATTTTTCAATGATTTTTATTCAATTATTTATTTTCATTTTAATTGTTAATAATCTCTTCAAGGAAAAGAATTTCAAGCCATGGATGAAGATTCATCCGGGTTGGTTATTTACTATTTCTATAGCCTTAATGACTATTATTGGTGGCTTTCTGCTAATGTTGCCTGAGATGTCGAATACCGATTCTGGATTAGAGTTAATAGATTCTATGTTTCTTTCAATGTCTTCGGTTAGTGTCACTGGTTTAACAACAGTCGATATTTCTCAAGTTTTATCGTTTAAAGGACAAATTATCGTTTTGATTTTAATAAAACTTGGAGGACTAAATACAATTGCATTTGGAGCATTGATGCTCATTGTAGCGAAGTTTGGAGTAGGGATTAAATACCATGAATTGATCGAAGACTTTGTGAATAAAGATTCCATACTTAAAGCAAGTTCAATGCTGGCAAAAATTGTGCTTTGGGCTACTGCAATTGAAGTTATAGGTATCATAATGCTTTTTATCGGATTTGGTAATGAAGGAGTGTTTGCCGATACTGGAGATCGGTTTTTTCAAGCGGTATTTCATGGTGTTTCAGGCTTTAATAATGCAGGTCTTTCCACGCTGCATGGAGGTATGATGCATCCGGATGTAATCAATAATACTTTTGCTCATACAATTATTATGATTTTATTCTTTTTTGGTGGATTTGGAATGATTTATATGTTCGATCTATTTGAAATAAAGCGCCTAAAGGAACGAATGAGAAAACCATGGAAAACAATAGAGTTTGGAACCAAAATTTCCTTGTACTTTACTTTAGTTTTATTGCTTTTAGGTGCGGTAGTTTTCTTAGCGTTTGAGTGGAACAACAGTTTAAGTGATCAAGGAACAATGCGAGCTATCATTACAGCTTTGTTTGAGTCTATGACAACAAGAAATGCAGGGTTTAATGTAGTTGATACCGCAGCTTTAACACTGCCTGTAGTTATCGTTTTTTTGTTTCTAATGTTTATTGGGGCATCATCTGGCTCAGCTGGTGGAGGTATTCGAACATCAACTTTTGCGATAATGTGGGCAACATTAATTTCAACAATCAAAGGGCGAAGACATACAGAATTGTTTAAACGAACGATTTCTAATGATATTATTCTAAAGGCATATGCTATTTTTCTATTCTTTGCTATGGGAAATGTTTTTGGGACTTTCGCTCTTGCAATAACTGAATCAAACTTATTGGCATCAGGTCAATATACATTTATGGACTTGGTTTTTGAACATGTATCTGCAGCAAGTACTGTTGGACTCTCAACTGGATTAACAGCTGATATGAGTACCGCAGGAAAGGTAGTTTTAATTATAGCCATGTTTATTGGACGGGTAGGTACATTAACTTTGGCTTATCTCGTTGGTAAAAAAGTAATTAGTAAGAATTATAAATATCCTAATGGCCATACAATGGTGGGTTAACATAACTATGATGGAAGAAAATAAAAAGATAGTAAAACCATATAACAATAACGATTCGTCAAAGAAGGAAGAAGTTGCTGAGATGTTTAACAACATTTCGAAGAAGTATGATTTTTTAAATCACTTTTTTTCATTGGGGATAGATAAGATTTGGAGAAAACAATCGATTAAGTTACTGAAAGAATTGTCTCCAAAAAGAATTCTAGACATTGCGACCGGTACAGGTGATTTTGCAATAGCCGCATTAAAACTGAATCCTAAAGAAGTAATTGGTGTTGATATTTCTCAGGGAATGCTAGATGTTGGGATTGAAAAAATGAAGAAAAAAGGCGTTGATGATGTCGTTAGAATGAAACTTGGCGATTCAGAAGAGCTGCCTTTTGAAGATGGATACTTTGATGCGATCACTGTTGGATTTGGCGTTAGGAATTACCAGAATCTTGAAAAGGGACTTGGAGAAATGCTTAGAGTTCTAAAGCTTGGAGGAAAGGTGATTATTTTAGAATTCTCTAAACCTAAAAAATTCCCAGTGAAACAATTTTATGGGTTTTACTCAAGCAAGGTTATTCCATTCTTCGGAAAACGAATTTCTAAGGATGAGCGCGCTTATGCATATCTACCTGAATCAGTAGCCGCTTTCCCTGAAGGAGCTGCATTTGTATCTATTATGGAAAAAGTGGGCTATACAGCTATTGCAGCAAAAAAAGTTTCTGGTGGTATCGCAACAATTTATTCTGGAATTAAGTAAACAATATAAATAAAAAGCAAACGTTTTTGTCTCATGAAATTATTAGCAATTTTCTTATTACTATCCTTTGCCGCTATTTCTCAAAAGGAAAAACCAAAGAATTACAGGAGATTCGATGAGAAAACAATTCATTTTGGCATTATGCTAGGTGCTAATATTGCTAACTTCACAATTCTTCAAGTACCCAACGGATATGAAAAATATGGCTTAAAATCACTTGTGACTAAGTCAACGCCCGGTGGACAAATTGGTATCGTTTCGACATTGAAATTAGGGACTCCAGTGGTTCGATTACGATTGATACCAACGCTTTCTTTTCAAGAGCGAGTTTTAATCTATCAATTCGAAGATACAGACACTACGACAGATATATTTAATGAAGAGCGAATTAATTCAACCAGCATTGACTTTCCGCTGATGTTTCAGTTCCGTACACTTAGACAGAATAACTTTGCTTCATATATTCTGTTAGGAGCTCAGTATTCAATTGATTTACAGACACAGGAGAATTCTAGCCAGAATTTTGATGACCCATTTATTAAATTGAAGCGATTTGATTTTCAAGCACAATTAGGTGTAGGTGTTGAGTTTTTTGCTCCCTTCTTTAAGTTCGGTATGGAGATTAAGTATTCTCATGGCCTGAGTAGTTCTTTCATTCAAGAAAACACCTTTATTGCAGAACCGATAGATCGTTTGTTCAATAAAACATGGTGGTTTTCAATTATTTTTGAAGGATAATGCCGAAAACGATTCAATTTCAAATTTCCCCAGAAGAAGCAAAAGACGAAGGCTTTTTAATGCAAAAGATTAAAAAAGAATTGCGCCTAAATTCCAATGATTTTAATTTTAAATGGAAGCGAAGATCAATTGATGCACGTAATCGTCGGATTAAGATTAACTGTACCTTTCTTGTGTTTGAGAAAGGTGAGTCTATGCTTGAGCCTTCTATCTATAAGCCAAACAATGAGCTGAAAGGAGAAGTAGGCATTCTTGGATTTGGTCCAGCTGGTATATTTGCAGCTTTACGCGCTTTAGAGCTAGGTATCAAGCCGATAATATTTGAAAGAGGAAAAGACGTAAGGACAAGGCGTAGAGATTTAGCGAAACTAAATAAGGAAGGTGAAATTAATGACGAATCCAATTATTGCTATGGTGAAGGTGGTGCAGGAACATATTCTGATGGTAAACTATATACTCGTTCTAAGAAGCGTGGAGATGTTCAAAGGGCATTGGAGTGGTTTGTTCAGTTCGGAGCCCCTGAAGACATCTTAGTTGATGCTCACCCGCACATTGGTACAAATAAGTTGCCTCAGATTATTACCGAAATGAGAGAGACGATCCTTGAGAATGGAGGAGAGGTTCACTTTGATGCGAAAGTTACTGACTTCCTTTCTGAGAGTAACCAACTTACAGGATTGGTAATTAATGGTATTAAAAAACACAGTTTTAGTGATGTAATTCTTGCAACCGGACACTCAGCAAGAGATATTTTCTACTTGATCCATGAAAAGGGATGGAAATTATATCCTAAATCATTTGCGTTAGGAGTAAGAATCGAGCACCCACAAGAACTTATTGATGAATTGCAATACCATGGAAGATTGAATGATGAATTTATTCCGCCAGCATCGTATAGTTTAGTTACCCAAGTGAATGGACGAGGTGTCTATTCCTTTTGTATGTGCCCAGGGGGAATCGTGGCGCCTTGTGCTACTGCAGACGGTGAAGTCGTAACCAATGGATGGTCACCTTCGAAACGTAACAATCCTTATGCTAATTCAGGGATTGTTGTGAGTATATCACCAGAAGATTTTGATGATCCAAACGATCCATTTGTTTGCTTGAATTTTCAAAAGGAAGTTGAGAAAAAATGCTGGGAAGCTGCTGGTAAAAATCAAAAAGTACCTGCTCAACTTTTAGTTGACTTTATGAGTGATAAAGTATCTGAAAATCTGCCGATTACATCATACAATATCGGCCTAAAATCAGTGAATTTAAATTCCCTTTTACCAGATATAATTGCAAAGCATTTAAAAGTGGCGTTTAAAGATTTCGAACGCAAAATGGAGGGATTCATGAGTGAGGATGCGGTATTGCATGCTCCAGAGTCTAGAACTTCGTCTCCCGTTCAAATTCCTAGAGAAAAGGATATGCAGCATCCTGATGTGAATGGATTATATCCCTGTGCTGAAGGTGCTGGTTATGCTGGAGGAATTATCTCTGCAGCGATTGATGGAATGAAGTGTATGGATGCCGTTGCTGAAAAACGTTCTGCTAAGCGCTAATTGAAAAGTCTTCGGTTGAGCTTAGAGAATTTCTTTACCTTTCTTAAAAAGAAGTCCCAGAGTATACTTCCTCTGTAGAGTCCAACTTTATTCGTATTTGTAGCTCCTGCTTTAATCGCCTTTCTTTTTTTCAAGGTGTATCGTATATGCGTGTGAACATAAACATGAGCCTTAACAACTGCTGCGAAAGACTTGAATTGTCCTTTTAGTAAAAAAAGTAATGCTGCAATCGAGTCTAAAAGCATTCGATAATAAAGTTTTGGGGGCCAAAAACCTTCATGGTTCTTGGCAATCATCAAAAGATTGTTCCTGAAATTTAGATAGACTTTTCTAGGAGATGAATAGGGAAGTGTTCCTCCACCTAAGTGATAAACAGTTGATGAAGGTATAGCCTTAAATGTATAGCCCCATTTCTTGATTCTCCAACACATGTCAATTTCTTCCATATGCGCAAAGAAATCCTCGTCAAATCCATTTGCTTTGTGAAATAACTCCGAACGTATCAACATACATGCTCCAGTTGTCCAGAATACATCTACCTCACTATCGTATTGGCCATTGTCTTTCTCTACTTCTGAAAATATTCTACCACGACAAAATGGATAGTAATTATTATCGATGTAACCTCCAACAGCGCCAGCATGCTCAAATGAATCACGATTATTGTATGCTAAAATTTTTGGTTGACAACCTGCCACTTTTTCATTATTCATTGCATCAAGAAGCGGGGAGAGCCAGTTTTCAGTTACTTCTACATCATTGTTAAGCAACAAATAATATTTCGCGTCAATTTGCTTTAAAGCATAGTTATAGCCTTTTGCAAAACCACCATTTACTTCATTTCGTAAGATCTGAATCTTGGGGAAATTCTTCTCAACCAAAAGGATGGAATCATCTTTAGATGCATTGTCTGCAAGAATAATTCGAGCATCACCAGAGTAGGCAATAATGTTTGGGAGAAATTTTTCCAATAATCCCTTACCGTTCCAATTCAATATGACTATTGCAATGTCTTTCATGAATGACGAAGGTAATTAGAAAACTGCTTGGATTGAAAGAAAGTCATGTGTTAAAGTAAAAATCACTTAAATACTATTCATTGAATAAATCACGACTATTTCCTCCAAATTGATTTTTCGTTTGTCCACTTCGAGATGACAAGGCTTGCGGCCAATTCAAGTTCTTAATCTCTCCAATCATATCAGAATGCAATAGTTGATACGTGTTGTTTGCCATATCTGGATTATAGAATATGAATCTTTTATTGTTAAAAGCACCAATTCTATTGAACTGCCATATTTCATAAGGGTATTCAACCGATGAATTTTCATTTTTATTAATCTCTGTTGGGGGGCCATACTTTAAATAGACTCTTCCACGGTCAGTCTCATAACCATTTTTAAATGAATTTGCAAAAAATCGTTCAACGGCTACTACCTGATCTTTGTACTTAAGCCAATTCTCAGTTGTTTTCTTAGGGGCTGTTCTTAACCAGTATAGCTGAATGTATTTTCTTGCCCGCTCAGCATCTCTCGCTTTTGAAAGACGAATTATGTTCTTTACTTCATTTGATTGAGAAATTGGAATCAGTGACTCTAAAAAGAATCCAATACTGTCATCTGTTATCGACGCTTGAAATGCAGGGTCTAATATTAATTCATCTGCGAAATAGTCCATTGCTACTACCTTGTCTCTATCAAACTCATAGGATTGTGTGGCTAATTCAATCATATTCTTGTTGAGTAAAGTATAGCTTAAAATGTATTTCCCAGTAGGAAGTTCTGTAATGTCAACTTGATTTAGATAAGGCACTACTTCTGCGGCTTGAAGCTTTTTAAATTGGGTTAAACTTGTTACCTCTTCATTCGTAAGGGCGTTCATAACCATTTGTTTTATTGCGAAAACAGGCTCGGAGAGTTTGGTGGTGTTATAGACTTCTAAATAAACAGGAATCGTTGTTAATTCTTCAGGGTAAAACGTTGCTAATCTTGGAATAATATCATAACCTGACTTAAAGAAAATAGAACTGCCGTCACCTTGATTTGCATATTCTGCGATTTGTAAATCGGAAATAGAAATCGAATTCGAAAAATCTTCAACGAGGATGTTTTGACTTGTCTTTAAAGGTTCATGTTCACTGTTTAAATCTCTTAACTCAATAGCGAAGGTATATTCACCTGGTTCTAAAAGAAAGCGCTTTAAATCGTAAAAATCTGAGACAATACTATCTCTCATGAAGGGAGTAGCTAAACGGTATGCATCAGAAGCAATAACTGAATCATATTTTGTTACCGTCATGTGGATTGCTAATTCACCAACAAGACCATTGTCTTTTCCTTTGTAATTAACTGAAGCACCCACGAATTGCAATTGGAATTCAACGTAGTTCCCTTGTCCTGGAGCGTAAAATTGTTTACTATCAAGATAGGCGCGAAGCTTGTGGTCATTCGCTATAGATTGTTCTGAAATAATTAACGTTAGAAGGAATAAAAATACGTATCTCATTAATTTCGCTTATTTAATGTAAAAATACAAAATGCAAACCGTTAATTCCTTTTTTAAGCAATCCATTGATTCTTGGGTCTTATTGAGAATGTAAAGTGTTTATAATAAGCGCTTGATACTTTTCTTCCATTTTTTTAAAAAAAACTTCGAATTGTGTGTTGTTAGTAAAGAAAACATCAGTATTTTTGACGCGGAGAATTGGCAGAGTGGTCGAATGCACTGGTCTTGAAAACCAGCGTACCGCAAGGTACCGGGGGTTCGAATCCCTCATTCTCCGCCAGATTTCTAAAGAGCTTCACTTCACTGTGCAGCTCTTTTTTTTTTAGTGTATATCCATTGATTTTAGAAGAGTGCTTTATATAATCGTTTTCTTCTATTTCTTTCCTATTAAAATGGAATATAGGCATTGAGTTTTGCAAACATAATAATACTGCTGCAGCAATTTTTAAAATTCTAGAACCATGAGTGTTCCAATTGGATGAATTTTCATTTCTATTAGAGAGATCAACACCTAACAAAAATGCCCTTCTAAAAAGAAGAGCATACATGTTGAACACTTGAATACTTTTAGTTTTTTAGTATAAAAAAAAGAGGCCACCTAATGGTGACCTCTTTTCCAACTAAATAGCTGTATTATTACATCTTTATAATCTTCGACAGAACAACCTCACCATCATTTCCTATAGCTCTAAGGAAATACATTCCCTGACTTAATTTTTCAGAATTGATTTTAAAATTGTAATGCTTTCCTGGAGTAACATCTCCATTATAAACATGATTTATAACTTGTCCAAATGAATTAACTAAATCAATTGTATATGAACCTTCTTCCTCGATCAAAAGATCAACCTCGAAGAACTCATTAAACGGATTTGGTGAAACTATAAACTCAATTTGGTGTCCTTTGTCATAGTCAATACTAGAACCTCTTCTAGCAGCAGAGTCGTCAGATGAACAATTATCTTGTTCATCACAAGAACCTAAAGAGCAACCATGTGCTAAATGCGCTGGTACTGCATCTGCGTTAACGCAAAGAGTATGTGCATTTCCTGGGTTACCTTTTGGTGTATGACATATTTCCACCTTCTCATTTCCGCTGTTTCCAGCATGACATATTACATCTATCACACAAACACTAACTTCATCATCATCGCTACAACCATTTACGTCTGTAACTGTTAATGTATAGTCAGTAGAAGTCTGAGGACATACTGTTGACTCAGCAGTAGCATCTCCGTTAGACCACTGATAGCTGTATGGAGATGTTCCACTTGTTGCAGATCCCATTAAGGTAACACAACTCATTGGCGCATAGCCATAATACACTGTTGCATCTGACCCGGCATCTGCAATAGGATTTGGATTAACTTTCACCAAGGCTTGTGCTGAATTTGAACCACAACTATTAGATGCAGTAACAGATACATAACCTGAACTAGAACCAAAATCAACTGATATAGTACCTGTATTTGATCCAGACGTAATAGTAGCACCAGAAGGTACAGACCATGAGTATGTATCGAAATCACCTGAAACAGTATAAGCTCCGCTTCCATTTGCACAAACAGCTGAAGGTCCAGTTACTGAACCAATAACAGGTGCAGCCAAAGTACCAGTAACACTCAGATTGAATGATCCTTGCGAAGAAGAAGACCATCCTTCAACATGGATATAGTAAGTACCAGGCTGTAAAGTAGCAGTAACTCTGGACTGAAGTCCACAAGCATCATCATTTATTGCGATAGAAGTTCCACCACAAGCAGCAGTTCTTAGATACAAGTAAGTATCCCATGAAGCACCACCACATGTTGTAAACGAATATACACCAGCACAAGGAATAGTAACAGCATAAACTCGATCATTTGATGATCTTAAGTTACAATCATCACATGCACCAACAGTTGTTCCTGAAATTGTGAAATCACCATTGTATGTAAAGCTTTCATCAACTCCACCTGGAGGAGCAATACACGGACAAGAGATATTAATTGACCCTGAACTTGCAGAGGTATTTTCATCATCAATAAGGAACAAATAAGTAACACCTCCAACTAAGTTAACCGTATTGGTTTCGTTGGAAAATATATCACTTACATAGGTCCATCCTGCAGAACTACAAGAACCTGTTTTATAAAACAAATCAACATAGTAACCACTGTTTAAGACCTGAATATCATATGCTCCAGAAGTAGGAGGTGTATATGAAAAAACAGCTTCTTTACCCGGTGTTCCCCATGGTCCCGGAGGATTCCAAGCACCATTGCCAGAACTCAATGAATAACTAGCGCCTGATCCACAAGCAGCAATATTAGTAATTGAATTACAAGGATCAACAGCAGGTGTTGGACAATTAACAGTAATTGTACCTGAACTAGCTGAAGTATTCTCATCATCAATTAAGAAATAATATTGTACACCAGCTGTAAGAGTAACTGAATTGGTACCAGTACCAAATGAAGAAATATCATCTATGTATGTCCATCCTGTTGAGCCACATGATCCTGATTTTACGTAAAGATCTACATAATAACTACTATTAGTAATAGCAATACTGTGCGACCCAGAAAGTGTAGGTGTAAACGAGAAAACTTGTTCTTCTCCTGGAGTACTCCAAGGACCTCCAAGACCATTCCAAGCACCTGAACCACTCAAGCTAAACGAGCCTGAATTATTTGCGCAACTTAAGGCTGTAATAGAATTACATGGGTCTACCGCAGGGGCACCTCCAGATAGTCTAGTCATCCTCAAAGTCATACAGCTACTTTGATTGCTACAGTTGTACCTGTCAACCAGCAATCTTACAGAATTACCATTCGAAGTGAAGGTAACTTTCGACTGCAACCCACAAAAATCATCATTGTAAGCAACTACAGCACCTGTAGAGTTATCATAAACAGTAATTTGTGTATCAAAATCAGAGTCTCCACAAGTTTCAACTGAATATTGAGAACCTGCTTGCATATTATTTACAAGGCGATATTCACCTCCATACATACAAGAAGATAAAGTAGTAAGAACCCCAACTGTACTTGGTGCATTAGAAGTTCCAAATTGGGAGTTGTTATTTGGACATTGTGCTTCGGCAGCTTGAGCCATAAACAACATCGCAAAACAAGTTATTGAATTTAAAATTCTATTTTTCATATTCATAGTTTCTAGTTTTTAAGTTGTTCATCTAATTTAAGTCTTTCAGCTTTAGAAAGAGGTGCTTCTTCTGGCGTAACCATTTGGTCGTACTTAGCCTGATTCTTAGTGATCCACTCGTCTTTAGCAGTCATATAATTAGACGCATCTAAACTTTTATTTCCGGTATTGATATACTTTGGAAATGTAGGATCAGCAGGAAATGCAGAATGCTCTCGAACTGGTTCGTTAGCAGATTTTAGCTTTTGATCGTAGGCCACTTTTTCAGCCTTAGTTTTGAATTCAGGATCTTTCAATGTACCTCCCATCTTTTGATAGTCTTGAGGATTACTTTGAATAAGCGCCTTTTTTTGCTGTTCTTTGTCATTCTGTACAGCTTTTTGGCCATAGGAATAGCAACTTGCCATTGTTAGAACTGACAAGGTTAGGATTTTGTGTGTTTTCATAAAAATATTGAGTTTAAATTGTTTAAGTTCACTCTCGTGTGCAAAGATAATTCCTAACTTATAACTACTTGTAAAACAGACATTTGTAAATTATAACGCTAAAAAAAAGTCTAATAATGGGAATTATTTTCCTATTTTGGGACAATAATTATAAAAAAAATCAAGCCAAAATACTTACCCTTTTGCTAAATTACTGCCTGGATTAAGTAGCTTTAATTTTTCAATAAATCTGTCCATTTCTGTCTTATCAAGCGCCAATAATCCTTGCTTGAAGGTTGTGAAATATAATTTTGAATCTTTCTGCTCAATACACACCCATTTCATTTTCTTTTTTACTCCTGCATAGGAGATGGAAGAAGTAGCTAAGTTAAACTCTGTTGAAGAGCTAACTGCACGATCATTAAACACAAGGTTCCTTCCATTCAAGAATAAAACACCACTAGCATCAAAAAATTTAAATCCCTTTGACTTAAACGTGTTTTCTGAAGCTACATGAAAGTATGCGGTATAATCTGGAGAATCAAGTGTGGCCGAATTGTTTAATTTACTTAAAGCTTTTTTCTCTCTATTATTTTTAATTAAAATAACAATAATTGCGACAATCATTCCGATAATAGCTCCTAGCAGCATAGTAGATATTGTTTAGATTTGCTTAAAGTTACAAATTATTTAATAAAATGTAACTTAACAAGATTTGGATACACTTACTAAGTAGAAACCATCTTTATTGCATGAATAACAAAGAAAAACAAGCATACTTTTTAACTCTTTATGAACCTAATCATGATAAGTTCGAACGCTTCTGTAGAGCTAGAGTATATGGAGGTATGGAGTATCAAGACTTAATCAATGACACCTTATTGGTTGCGTTTGAGAAGCTAGATTCATTGAAATCAGAAACGGCATTCCTATCGTTTTTATTCGGCATAAGTGTTCGAATACTGTCGAATAAGAATAAAAAGAAAAAGGAAGATTCTTTGATTGAAATGACTGAATCTAATGTAGAGGATTTTAATGCGAACACAGCGCTTTCAGCAGAAGTACATTTTTTACATCAAGCTTTAGCGCGCCTGCCGGAAAGTCAGCAGGAAACTCTGATTCTATTTGAAATTTCTGGATTCTCAATAAAAGAAATTGTTGAAATCCAAGGAGCATCGGAATCCGCGATTAAACAAAGACTAAAAAGAGGCAGAGAAAAGTTATTCGATATTTTAAATTATAAATCAATAGAGAAAAAGGAGGGCAGTAATGATTAATATGAATGAACAGGACTTAAATAAATTATTCAATAAGGCCAAAGCTGAACCAGTACGTTTTTCTTTTGAGGAAACGAAAAATCAATTCATTCAATCATCGGATGCTGCCATTGCAGCTAAGAAAGGAGGGATTGGTAAATTAATTAATCTAAAATCAATTATCATGTTTACATTAATGAGTACAATTGCTATAATAGCTATTAATTTCACGAATACATCAACAGTACCAACGCCTGATAAAGCGAATTTAGTTGCTTTCGACAGAGCCGAAACAGACTCGTCTAGTGTAATCGAAGAAACGGAGAAAGTAATCGAAGAATTCTATCAAGTAGAGATAAAAAAGAAAGTCTTTGTAGAGCCTCACGAGGCAAAGTCACCTAAAGAGGCAGAGGAAATAGTATTACTTACTGTTTTGTCTAGGGAGGAAGTTGTAAAGGAAACGAAGGCCATTACAAAGAGTGTACAAGCTATATTTGCTGACCCTTACCGTTTGCCAAAACTAACGGCAAAAGAGGTCGCTGAGAATAATAAGCGAAAGATGAAAATGGCCAAACAATTGGCTAAATTCAATAACAAATACTATTCCTATATCCCAAGTAACACGTATAAAGGTGTTTCTATGCAGAGTTTCTACATGCAAAAAACGGAGGTCTCAAATTTAGAGTATAGAACATTTTTATTCGATCTAATTATTCAGAATAGAAAAGACGATTTTTTAATCGCCCAACCTGATCAGAAAATGTGGACGAAAGAATATCCTGCGGGTTATAATGAGCCGATGGAGTTGAATTACTTCAGTCATCCAGCGTATAACAATTACCCTGTCGTAGCGATAAGTAGAGCAGGAGCTGAATTGTACTGCAAATGGTTAACCATTGAAGCAGTTAAACTATTTCCAAAGAAAACCGATAAATTAAATGATGTTAGAATACCTACTGAATGGGAATGGATAATGGCGGCGATGGGTAGCGATGAGACAAAAAACTTTCCGTGGGATGGTGATAGCTTGACGAATGAAAAGGGATGTTACCTCGCTAACTTTAACCCGGCAGAAGGTTCTAGTGCTGACGGAGGAATGCATACCGTAGCAGTGAGCTCTTATTTAGCGAATGCATTTGGATTATTCTGCATGAGTGGTAACGTTGCTGAAATGATTTATTACAGTAAAGGTGCTCGGGTGAATCCTGGTACAAAAGGGGGGAGCTGGAACAGTCTTGAGAAAGACCTGGCAATAGATGGAGTTGATCAATGGAAAGGAAAAATAGATCCTTCCATTAATATAGGCTTTAGACCAGTCATAACGTACATTATGAGTACGTCCTCAAAATAGAAGTTTAATAGGATGTAAAGTTGTATTTTTATATTCTATTAAATTTTTTAAATTTTAATGACGACACCGACTGATTCAACTATTATTTCTCGAATTATTTACAGGAAAATTGAAGATGTTCCTAGTAGTGAATGGAATTCAGTTGAAAGCAATAGAAATATCTATTTATCAATAGATTATCTATCTGCACTTGAATCAGAGATGGATAATGAAATTGACTTCTATTATGTCATTTCTTATAATTCAAATAAGAAGCCAGTTCTCATCTCTTCATTTCAGTTGGTGAAATTCACAGACAAAAGAAAGGCATATTCTAAGCAGTTATCTAAGCTAAGCTATCATGTTCACAAGAAGATTTTAGATGCATTCACAATAAATGTTCTGGTTTGTGGAAGTGTTTTTGCAGATGGGGAGAATGGCTTCTTATGGAGTGACGATATTTCATCTGATGCAGCTATAAATGAGATAAGTGAAGTTACCAATCAGCTGAAGAAAGAGAAATCTATAAAGGACAAATTCTCTATGACACTGTTCAAGGACTTTTGGCCTAAATCAAAGAGTTTTTCTGATCGTTTAAAGGAATTTAGTTACCGTGACTTTATGATTGATGTAAACATGGTTTTACACATTCACAATCAATGGCTATCTATCGACGATTATTTAGCCAGCATGAAGACCAAGTTCAGGACACGAGCGAAAAGTGTTTATAAAAAGGCTAAAAACATTCAAATAAGAGCATTAAACAAAACGGAGATACTTGCCAATAGTAGTAGAATTCAGGAACTGTTTGAAAATGTCTTGGATAAATCTGATTTTAGTTTTGGCAAATTAAATGTAAAAGTATTTGCAAATTTCAGTGAGAAATTAGGCGATAATTTTGTGCTAAAAGGGGCTTTCCTTGATGGTAAGCTAGTTGGATTTAGCACTTCCTTTATGAATGACGGGTCGCTAGAAGCAAATTACGTTGGACTCGATTACCAATACAACATTGATTATTCTATCTACCAAAGATTACTCTACGACTATGTAGAACAAGCTATTCAAGGAAGAGCGAAGGACTTACAACTTGGAAGAACCTCCGAACTGATAAAAAGTGCATTAGGGGCTATCCCTACAAACATGAAGCTTTATGTTAAGCATAAAAGCGGTGTATCAAACCTTTTGTTAAAGCCAATTATTCATTCGATTTCACCCAGCGAATTCGAACTAAGAAGACCCTTCAAATCTAATTTCTCATATTAATGGACTCATTAACTCAAATTGTATTAGGCGCAGCTGTTGGTGAAGCCGTTTTAGGAAGAAAAATTGGAAACAGAGCATTACTCTGGGGAGCTGTAGCAGGAACTATTCCTGATTTTGATGTATTGATTAAATTCTTCGTTGATCCAATTACAAATACTGAAATGCATCGAGGGTTCTCTCATTCAATATTGTTTAGCGTTCTGTTCGCTCCAATATTCGCTTATTTTATAAGGAAATTCGAGAAAGGATTCTTGGCTGTGTTTTGCGTTGTTTTGGTTTCTGTGTTCTTCTTTAATTCAGAAGCTATTGTTGGGAAGGTACTATCCTTAACATTGCTTTTAGGACTATTTTACGGTGCTTATCGTTTGAAAGAGGACCGAGTTCAAGTTTCTGCTTTCGACTGGACTAAGCTCATGTTTTTAGGACTAATCACGCACCCTTTGCTTGATGCACATACAACATGGGGAACACAACTTTTCTGGCCATTCGAATACAGAGTTACTTACAAGAACATTTTTGTTGCAGACCCACTATATACAGTTCCTTTTCTAATTTGTCTTATTGTTGTTCTATTCATGAGAAGAAACAATCCTAAACGTCAGAAATGGAACAATGCAGGATTGATTATCAGTAGTACCTATATGGCCTTAACTATTGTATTTAAACTTGTGAGTTACAATAATTTCCAAGAAAAACTAGTCTCAAGTAAAATTGAATACATTAATTTAGATACAAAACCGACTCCATTAAACAGTATCCTTTGGAATGCCCAAGTGGAAACAAAAACAGGTTATAGAGTAGCTTACTATTCACTTTTTGATAGTCAGCCAATTAAATTCTCAGAAGAATTCAAGAAAAACTATCACCTCCTAGAACCCATTCAAAATCAGAAAGTCGTCAAGCAATTAATAAAGATTGCTGCTGGATGGTATTACATGGAAAAAGTTGATACTCATCTCTATTTTTACGATATACGCTTTGGTCAAAGTGGAGTAGAGCTCGATTCTCCATTTTTCTGGAAGTATGAACTCATTCAAGATTCAAATGGAATTATTTCAGCAGAACAAATTCGTCCGCAAATTGTTGATGTAGGCGGAGTATTTGGTCAGCTTTACCAAAGAATGCTCGGGAATTAGACAAAACAATAAATGAGCATTGCAAAGGATACCCCAACATACTTTTTTTCATTTGTTGCTGTTAATTGAAAATTTAAGACTTTAGAATAGAGCGTAAATGAGAAGCCTTATGGCAAATAAAACCATAATCACTCCAAATAACCTAAAAATGATTCTCAGCCGAGCTGGTCTTATTAAACCAATTACTTTATGCGCATAAAAGGCCTTGAGTAAGTCAGTAGAGAAAATTATGGCAAGGGTTATAGTGAGTGAAATCAAAGTTTCGGTTTCATCATATTTAGCTTGGTTGTATGCAACAAATCCTAACCATACTGGAAGCACAAATGGATTGACAAAATTAACTAAAAAACCATTCGTAAAATAGAGTAGAAGCGACTTTCGAGAAGCTTTCATTTTCTTTTCAGTATTTAAATCTGGTTTTAAAATGTACTTAAGACCAATAGATAGTACTAATATTCCTGCGAATAGAGCCACCCATATTTGACTTGCTTCACTCTCTATAATATATTTTCCTCCAGACAACACTAGAATCACACAGATAATATCACCTAAAATGATTCCAGAAGCAACTGCAACACCAGCTTTGAAGCCAGATTCCATGCTTGATTTTAACAAGTAAAAGAGGACAGGTCCTAAAAAAAGGAGCGTGCTTAATCCGAGTAAAATTCCGCTAATAATCATCGATAAGGTCTTGATTTAATACATTAGATGGATTCCTATTCTTAATTGTTTTCACTAAATGAATAATTAAAAGATTGAAATAAGCAAAAACGGCTAGAAAGGCAATATAAAACCCGAACCCTACTTCGTAAGTCATTTCGCTGAAAAGATGAAAAGTGAGAACAAAACCGAGTAAAGGCATGTAAAGTAAATAACCAAGGCCAAGGATAGACCCAATGATCGCAGTTGCAACATTTTTCTTTATAGCTGTAACAAGGCTTATAACGAGTAAGCCTAGAAATAGAAGTAGTGCACCTTCATTTTCAAATCCGGATGTTGCACCTCCTTCAGATGGATCTATATCACCTAAATTTGAGCCCCAATTAATATTGGCTGTATTCAATGACTTATTGATATGCGTTTCATAAGGAAAGAACATTGAGAGGAATATTATTCCAGCGATTATGAGGGTATAGCTAAGTAAGTTTTTCATAACTATCCAATTTTCGCTGGGAATTCTGGGTAGGGAATAAATGCTTCAATAAGCAGTATTACTCCATTGCTTGTCATTAGTGACATTGTTAAGATGATTGCGATTAAAACGATAGCAACGCCAATATTATTCTCTTTGAGTTCTTTTAATTCGCTAATAGATGTTAAACTGCTGTAGATATATAGCCCTAAAAAAACGATCACTAAAGCACAGAAATAAGATATAGCGATGTAAAGACCTCCGTAGGAAAGAAAACTGAAAATTAATTGAGACTTGCTGATGTCAGTGCTACTTAGAAAACGGTATGAATCCAATATTGGGTCGATTACACCACTAACCATATATCCTACAGAGAACAATACGCCTGCGATAAGAAGATTATAAGCCAAATTGTTTTGATCCATCTTTAAACGTTTCTTTCCATATACACTCATGACCTTATAAGTGAGGAAGAGAATGGCTATACCACAACTTAATGAGCTAATAATTTCTACAATTCCGAGTAATGCTATTTTTTCATTCATAATCTTCTGTTAATTTAATACAATATCCCACTTAGAAATGTCATTACAATGTGGTGGTAAAATACCAGCTTGCCATCCGATAGCAGTGGTTTCCCAAAAATAGTAATCTACGCCAAAACTACTAATAAAGTCACTTCCAGCGCTAATTACATCCACCAATAAAATCGAGTGTGCATACTCATTGCTAATTGCTATTTTCGGATGATAATCAAATTCTCTCAAAAGAGTATACAATAAAACTGTTCTTGTATCGCAGTCACCACGAAGCGTGTAGAGAAATTCAACAGGAGATAGAATTCCGAATTTTTCATCCTCTAAACAGTCAAAAGCTTGTTCTTCTTGATCTTCACAACGTTCATCACCAAGAATAAAGGAGTAGGGGATGTCCTGTACAAAAGAGACAATCGTATTCGCAAATTCTGCATGATTAAGCTGTTTACCAATTTGAATCGTTCTAAGTTCATTAGTGACTTCAGTTAGTTTTGATTTTGAGTCATTGTACAATTCTTGGTATAGTTCTCCCCATAATTGCCTGTAATCTGTGTAATATCCTTCGGAATAAAGGTTCCGGTTCGATCTAGAAAGACTGTAGTCGGAATTCAACACGGAATACGACATACAATATTCTTCTTGACGATAGTCTAGCCAAGAAAGTGTGATATCCATTTCTGTTTGAGTGTCAACTTGTTTTTGTTCACAGTCTAAAGATGAATAATCAATTACCTCAGAGGATTCTTCCTGTGTACTTTCAGTGCCTTCAGGATTCACAAAAAGAGCGATCAAGCATCCGAAAAAGAAAAGGAAAAGGAATATTTTTTTAAAGAGTTGAATAGAATTGAAATTAAAGTAGTTAGTTCAGTCTTTTAACCATTGTCAAGGACAGCATTAAAGCTAGTCAAATAAAGCATAATTTCGCCAATTGGCAACAATTCAAATAACCTTATCTGTATATAAGCAAAAAGCTCCTGACAGATGTCAGGAGCTTTTTTAGTTTTGGAGGTGATTAATTAAGGTCGTTTGCTGCAAACGACTTACTGTCTCTTGTGTTTTTCTGTACCGCAATTGCTGCAAAGAGTGCAAGAGCAAAGGCCATTCCAAAAAACCCTTTCTCACTGAGCCACATGTCCGCATTTCTCAAACCTATGACTAGTAATATCACAGCTGTAATAGTCATAACCCAGCTTATGCCGTAGTAGATGTCAGTTACGTCAATGCCTTCGATTCTGTCTCTAACACATTTCTGAACCGATATTGCTGAAAACAAACCGAAAAGAACGATGGTGAAATAATAACCCTTTTCATTCAATTCCATATCGGAATTCCATAACCCGATACAATAGGATATGAGACCTATTCCTAAAGCTGCCCATGATGCACCAATAAATGCAGGTGTAGGTTTGTAACAGTTTTGCACATTCCTTTTTACTTTTACTTTCGACTCGTAATTTACATCTTCACTTTTCATAACTAATTGTTTTATTGTTGGGTCAAAGATGCGATCGAGTAATTAATTTTAAAAGTGTTTAATTAACTTTTTATTACTATATTTAACACATAAATAAATCATAACTTCTTGTATGTAAGAAGTTTATTTAAATACAATATTACGAGTTATGTCATCTATAAAATCATTAATTCAGCTTCTATCGGACAAAGAAAGACGCAAATTCGTTGCCTATTTAAATAAGAAGAACAAACGGCATGATGTGCGAAACATCGAATTATTCAATGCACTAATCAAAGGGGGAGAGACGAATGTAAAGTCTAAGATCACGGCTAATGCATATAATGTACTCTACAAGCGATTGAAAGATTCCTTGTTAGATTTTATGGCTAACCTCACTCTTGAATCAGAGACTGCAACCGAAATACAGTTAATCAAGCGTGTTGTTCTTTCTAGAAAACTATTGGTTCATGGCCAGCATAAGTTAGGAATTAAAATACTAAGTGGGGTAGAAGCGAAGGCGAATGAAATAAATCACTATTCTATATTATCAGAGGTATATCACACCTTAATTGAACATTCCCATAGCGAAAACACAGAAATACAAGAGCATTTATTCAATAAAATGACTGAGAACAATCAATTATTTCTTGAGCAAGAAAAATTAAACATGGTTTATGCCAGTGTTCGATTAGCGTTTAAAAAGACAGATGAATTTGACATTGAGACCTTACTGAGTGAAGTATATACTAAATATAGCGTTAAAACTGAATTGAGTGCCAATTTTAAAAACCTTTACCAGCTGGCTGTAATTATTGATATTGCGGGCGAAAAAACAAAAAATTATAACAATATCCGACCATTTTTCAACGATAAAATCAACGAGCTCACTAATGGAGTATTTGATACTGAGAAATATATAATGTATCATATTGATTTGCTCTACATTGTCGCAAATATTTATTTCAGAAAAAAGGAGTTCTTATTAAGCATGTCTTATTTGGAAAGAATGATGGAACAAATGAAACGATTCAATGGTAAGTTTTACAATTCTCGACGTATACAACACACTACAATTAAAGCATTGTGCTACAATTATACAGCCAAACATGAAAGTGCTAGTCAAATTCTGGATGAATTAATGACTGAAAACACATTTGATCAAGAGGAATTATTACAACCCATTTTAGCACGAGTCATGATTCATTTCCAACAAAACGAATTAAAGAAGGCAAATTCCTTATTGTCTAAACTGCAAAAGTCTGACAGCTGGTATGAGAAACGAGCTGGACAGGATTGGTTATTGAATCGAAAATTTATTGAAATTTTGCTGTACATAGAATTAGATCATCTTGATCTTGTAGAATCTAGAATTAGTAGCTTAATAAAAAAGTACGGGATATTACTCAAAGCTAATCCAAATTCTCAAGTATTGAATTTTTTAAAATTAGTACAAAAGGTCTACAACAATCCTGTAATTGTTAAAGAGAAAGAATTTGCGCAATTTGTCAATACTTCAATTACACTGAAGAGTTCTGAGGAGGAAGACATTTTTCTAATTAGTTATTACGCCTGGTTAAAAGCAAAGATGAATGGAGAGGAGTTGTATGATGCTACGTTAAGGATTGTTGGAGGTCGGTAAACATTCAATATCATTCTATTTAACATAATATAAATTATAAGACAATGTATACTAGTCCATTTTATAGCGAAGAGTATTTGAAGTGTCAATACTGCTTGAAATTAATGCATGTAAGTTCCATCAGGTAATACGGTTGGAAATTTATACTGAGGATTCGTTAATAAATTATACATCACAGGGTCTTGTGTTTCGACAAGCTGTTTAGTATTAAGCTTCCATTCTTGTTGAATTTCATCAAATCGATTTTCTTGAGCTCCCAAAATTGATAACATTGCCCAATAAAAATACTCCGTAACCTGACAGTTATAATCGCAAGTTGCATCTGTATATGAATACCAAGCATCATTAGGGTAACTAGATGGAATTGACATAAATTGACCTCCTCTTGCAATATCCATTGCATTAGCTATTGAACTACCAGCAGATTCACCAAAAATAGTTGGGTATACTATTGAATAACCGGAGTGAGTAATGACATGCCAAATTTCTTCTAATGCGGCATCAAACCTACCATTATGTCCATTTACATGCCATACAGGAATTGTTTCTTCATCCCCAAGATCTTGTAATGAAATCTTACCAGCATCAGATTCTTTAGCCCATAAAAAGATACCACTTTCTTGATTAATTAACGTTAATACAATTAATGGATTATCTACAATTCCGTCTTCGTTATTGTCTAAAAACTGTGCAAGTATATTTGCTGCGTGCAGTAATTTTACATCAGAAACATCTTTCAATGCATAAACTGGCACTCCAAAAACATCCACCTTTCTATTTGCTTTTTTAGTCCTACTATCTTTGTTCTTAACAATAGTGAAATTTGGATCACCTCCAGGGTCAATTTTCTGACAACAAATCATTGAAAAACCAAGGACAGCAAAAAATAGAACATTTTTTCTCATAATTATTGGGGTATTAGCTATATAGGTTAGCGGTAAATAGTTTAAATCTTCTCAACTTTAGTAACGTATAAAATTTTAGTTTAGTTCATTTTACATAGAAATAAATTGATTTAGCCCCCTTCAGTTTTGTCACGCTTTTTTTTTAAAAAAAAATCCTAACATCCCTCCTAACTGAGTAAAATAATGCAATGCATTTTAGAGCAATATACATATTCTCAAATTTTATGAAGTTCATATGGGCATGGTACATGATTTATACCTTATCTTTAAACAATTCAAAAATAACGGTCATGAAGAAACTAATTCCATTTTTTTTAGCTGTTGCAATGATTTTCGGAGCTTTTGGGCATGTTGTCGCTCCAGAATTTTACGCAGAGCTCATTCCGTCTTTTATACCAGAATTTGCAGCTCATCTATTGTCGACTATTGCTGAAGCAGCCATTGGTGTTTCATTGATCATTCCTCGGTTTAGGAAGTATGGCGGTCTTGCTTTTATGGGTTTGATGATTGCCTTCTTACCTATTCACGTTTGGGACATGCTCAAAGACGAACCATTCGTTGGTTCTAAAGCTATTGCCTTGGTGCGAATAGTAATACAACTACTAATGATCTATGCAGGTTGGTGGATTTATATAAAGCATAAGAGTTAATTTGTTCGATAAACTCAAATTGCTGCTTACCTTTTCAACCGCTTTTTTAGCCTATGAATCAAGTATTCTTATTTATTAGTTTCTTTGTTTTAAAAATATATCCATGTCCAAAAGTATTCTTTCTGAATCTCCTGAATTTAATTATTCTGAACAGTCAAACTATTATAATCCCGAAGCATTTACTGAACTCGTATCCAACAGGAGAAGCTGTAGGGTTTATTCAGATGAACAAATACCAGAAGAAATCATGCTTAAATGTTTGGACCTAGCGTTACTTGCGCCAAATTCATCGAACATGCAGCCATGGGAGTTCTACTGGGTTCGATCAGAAGATAAAAGAAATAAACTGACAAGTTATTGCCTGAATCAAAACACAGTTAAAACTGCAGCTGAAATGATTGTTGTAGTCGCACGAACAGATACATGGAAGAGAAATAGTAAGCTGATGCTAGAAGCCTTTGAAACGCAAGAAATAAAAGTGCCAAAATCCGCTACCCAATATTATAGTAAGATTGTTCCTTTGGCCTATAATCAGGGTTTTTTAGGGTGGCTTGGTATGATAAAAAGAATTGTATTTTCAATTATTGCACTGCGAAAACCAATGGTAAGGCAACCAAAATCGACCGCTGATATGCGCGTTTGGTCTAACAAATCAACAGCTCTAGCATGTGAAAATCTTATGTTGGCATTTAGAGCTTACGGTTATGATACTTGTCCAATTGAAGGTCTTGATCAAAGGCGCGTGCGACGAATGCTGAATTTACCATATGGAAAGGCAGAAGTATGCATGGCGATTAGCGTCGGAAGAAGAGCAGAAAACGGAATCTATGGTCCTCGAATACGTTTTGACAGCAGTCTTTTTATAAAGGAGGTTTAGGATGAACTTAATCTACCTCTCCCCTTTTGAATAAAGCATAAAGCCTTGTTGCTCAGATTAACGATAAATCAACACTATTCGAGTAATTCTATTGAATGGCTAAAGAAACAGATTTGTTACCATTCATTGTTACTATGCTTATACGGTAAATACCTTTGCTTACTCCATTTAAATTAAGCTCAAGCTTATGTCTCCCCTCATCAACGGCCATATCCATATAGTTTCTGACAATTCTTCCTCTCATATCAACTAAATTAACACGCGTATCGCCACCAGGAGTATAAAAATCAAGATTCGTTATCTCACCTGCTGGGTTTGGCCAAATAAGTGTTGGTTCTTCATCGTGTAAACCATTACTATAGCAACCATCCATTAGTGTTAAATAATTGATCGAATGATTTTCAAAAATAGTTGTTATTTGATCCTCAGAAATCCTAAACCAATCTTTTAGTATTGAGGCATATACATCTCTAAAATCAATCTGCATGTCTACCCCTTTTTGATTTGTGATTTCATCTAAAATTACGGGGTTGTTTCCAATGATTGAACTTGATATACATTTTCCAAATAGAAACAATGGAGCCGCATCACCATGATCAGTTCCTGCACTTCCATTTGATGCGATTTGCCTTCCAAACTCAGAGAATGTCATCCCCATAACTCTTTTATCGAGTCCAAGTAATTCTAAGTCATTCTGAAATGCATAAACAGCATCAGAAATCTCCTGCAATAATTCTGCATGAACTCCAGTTGAAGTATCACTTAAATCAACCTGCTCATTATGGGTGTCAAATCCATTTACATCTAGAATGTAGAGTTTCGTTTGCATTCCTCCAGAAATCATTTGAGCCACATACTTCAATTGCTCCGAAATCTTGCTTTTAAAATCATTTTGTGGATTATTGTCAATATAATAATACTGCGAAAGAGAATTTCCTGCATCGTTAGCAGCATTTATTCTTAAACCATAGGCATTGGTTTGCTCAATTAATGTAGCCACGAAACTCGAATTACAACCATTAAGTGTACCATCATTTGTAGTTAGACTTTCTTCTAGATTATATGTGTTACTCGGTTTTGAAACTAATGTCGAAAAATTCGCGATAGTTCCTTGGCAGGTAGTAGATATCGAATTCCCCATGCTCACCGCAAATGGATCAGGGTTTATATTATTTGGATAATTATCAGGATATTCTGGATGATTCTGTTCAAAATACCGCCCTAACCATCCTCTCTTCTCATAAATTTCCGTAGATCCTGTTGACCATATATCCATCGAACGGAAATGCGATCTGTTTTGCTCTTGATAGCCAACATTCTGTATTACCGATGCTTTTCCGTCATTGAACATTTCGGATATACCGTTAAGTGCAGGGTGAAACCCAAGATCATAAGTTCCCTGAATTATTTTGTTTTCGGGAATAATTATATTTGGGCGCTGGATCATCAAATTATCGTATTGATCAATGGGGATTACCATATTTAATCCATCATTACCTCCGCTCATGCGTATCATCACTAAAACACGGTCTTCATATGAAACAGGAACATTAAAAAGGTTATTGGGAAGTGCTTGTGCCATTATGTTGTCCACCATAAAAGGTACAGTAGCTGAAGCTAATGATAAATTCTTTATAAATTTTCTTCTGTCCATAACTCTAACAACTTTGAAATTCGGGAGACTTAAATAACTGTGATAACACTGCTTCCATTTGACTCTTTACAGGATCAGAATAATTGACATCTGCAGGGTTTGCTAAATATTCGTTGTACTGCAACGTCCACTCAAACTCAGGCAAGCCATCAGTTAGAGTATTTAATAAAGCATCTCTCTTCGTTTGTTCCAATAATCTCGGTAAAAATAAGAGGCAAATCTCATCAATGATTGCCGTACCGTCACTTGGAGTCTGAAGTGTTGCCAAAAAACTTAATGCATCAATTTTTATACTATACAATGTACCGAACGTGTCACTGGATATACCGGTTGAGTGAGTCGTAAGTTGTGTAACATACCAAAAACGACTGTTTATTGTTGCTGCATTTAACCAATGTTGCATGAATGCGGGCTCCTGATAAAAACAAAGCCAGCCTGCGACGCTTGGTGGCGAATACCAATTTTGATTTATACTACTCGCCTTAGCATATAATTGTTTCCAAAGGAGATTATCGCCATCAAGTCCATTCGTTGGATAAGTTAAAGTTGGGTTCATCATACTGAAAATAAATTCTAGCGGTGATTTCATGTGAGCCCCTATATTTACAAGGTCATAAAAATGTTCACTCTTCAATAATTCAGCGAGTACAGGTCGAATTTCATAATTGTTCGCCAACATTGTTTGCGCCATTTGGTCAATGACAGAGCTTTCAATTTCTGGCGTAATTTCTGTGCTCACAAAGAAGCGGTACAACTTTTTCGAGATGTGAAAAGCAGTTTCATCCTTTTGAAAAATTAAATCAATAAAGTCCTTATACTCAAGCTCATCATTACTCGTAACAATTGCATTGTTGAAATGATGAGACAACTGCTTGTCAGAATCCTCGTGATGCGAAGGGTCAAATTCGCTGTATGGATTTGCAACTGCACTTTTGTTCTCTCGGACCTTCCATCCAGTTAAAATCATTGCTCCAGCGGCAATATCTTCTTCCGTATAATTCGAATAGTCTCCAGGACCTATCAATGGACCTTTCCCTATGGTATAAAGTTCTAATAATTCTCTTGCATAATTTTCATTTGGCGACCATTTTGTGTTAGAGGCTGTATCTAGAAAATACATCATGCATGGATCAACAGTTATATCCTCAATAAGTGTCCTGAAATTTCCTAGCGCATGTGTATCAATAAGTCGATGGTACATAAATGTATTTCTACCATCTCCTGTACGTTTCGCGGAAAAATGATTATGCCAGAAAAAACATATTTTCTCTGTAATAGATGGTGAAGCATTTTGTTCAGTATTAATACGTCCAGCGATCCAAGAAAATAATGAATGTTTTCGAGCATCTTCAGTTGGGTCAACTAATGCTTCATCCGTAGGATAGAATTCAGTCACCCAAGTAGCACCCTGCGCACCTACAGCTTCATCTGGATGCCATGTTAACGGATCCGTGGAAGGAATAATTTGAAGTAAGTTTTCTACTGCGAAATCTACGCCCAACGCGACTGTATCATTTATTTGAACTTGAGTCGGACCATAAAGAGTTCTTCGTAAAAGGTGTGAAGCAAGATCCTTAGTCCAGGGACCAGTATATGGAGCCATACTAAGGGTAGTAGGTGCAATGTTTTGACAAGTTGGCATGATGGATAATAATTAAAGCTAATATAATCAAATAACTGACAATTTACTATCAAAAAAAACCAATAAGCAGGAACTTATATACCAGACTTGATTAACTGAATGGCAGTATTTTGAAAGTTAATCTATATTTAATAAATTAGATTTTAAAGAAGTTTTCAATAACCCTATTTAATTTTTAGGACAACAAGTTGAATTGAAATTAACTCAAAATTTTCTTTTGATATTTCACCTCTATAAAATCCTCCAATTAAAATAGTGAAATGATTTTTTTTTAGCACTCCAAAAGAAAAATCTAATGAATAAGAACCTTTTCAAAGGCCAAGCGTTCCGCGCCGCTGGATAGAATAATTACACCACAATATTTATAACCTAGACTTGTGATTAACTTTTGCATACCTGAATTTCCTCTGTGTGTATCAATTCTCATGCTCTGAACCTTAGATTTAACAAGTTCGTCTTCACAGAATTGGAAAACATATTTAGCAACGCCATATCCTCTAAACTCATCACTAACAGCTAAACGATGAATTACACCGTATTTTGAATCACCTTTCGTTATCCAATCTCCTTCAATATTTTGATATGTTGGTTCAATTTTAGTTGTAAAAACGACCGTCCCCATAACTGCATTTTCCTCATTGGCTATCACATAACTATCCTCATTTTTAATATCGATTAAAATCTGCTCTTCGTTTGGATAACCATCTTGCCACTGATCTATCCCTAAGTCCTTTAAATAACTTTGAGCATCACTGATTATTGACATTATTGCAGGAATATCTTTTCGATTTGTTTGTTTTAAATTCATTAAGCTATTTTATATAAAGTCAAATTTAAAATTTGTATTCTACAATATACTTGAAACGCGAATAAAATTCTATAATATATTTAACGATATTTGTGTGATGCAAAAATCGAGTACCATAGGGTTTTGGCCTACTACATCATTTGTTGTAGGTAATATGATTGGCTCTGGTATTTTTTTGCTTCCAGCAACTCTTGCATTTTATCAATTAAATAGCCTCTATGGCTGGTTATTTTCTACTTTAGGAGCCATTTTACTCTCTGTAGTATTTAGCTTCTTGAGCAAGCATTTAAGCCAATCTGAAGGAGGTCCTTATGCATATACTGTGGCAGGCTTAGGGAGATTCCCTGGCTTTTTAGTTGCATGGGGATACTGGATTTCTATCTGGTCTACAAATGCAGCAATAGCTGTGGCTCTTGTTGGTTACTTAAAAGTAATTTTTCCTTTTGTCGGAGCAAGCCCAATTCATTCAATAGTAACCGGATTGGTATTTGTTTGGTTATTTACTTGGGTGAATTCTAAGAAATTAAAAACCGTTGGTGCGATTCAACTAATAACTACAATTCTAAAAGTCTTGCCGCTAATAGGATTATGTACGATAGGTCTATTTTACTGTGATTGGGGGCAGCTTTCATCATGGTTTACTACTTCAGTAATATCTTTCGAAAGTATCACAGCAGCTACAACACTAACCTTCTTCGCTTTCTTAGGTATGGAAAGTGCAACAATTCCTTCAAAGGGTATTGCTAATTCTACAATTATAAAAAAGGCTACAATCTATGGTACATTATTCACAGCAGTAATTTACATCTTATCTTTCATCGTTATTTGTAGTGTCTTACCACCAAATATTTTATCCAAGTCAGAAGCGCCTTTCGCAGATTCAGCCAATGTGATTTGGGGAATTAACGGCCAACTTCTGTTTGCATGGTGTGCCGTAATATCAACCATTGGCGCTTTAAACGGATGGATATTGATTCAAGGAAAAATCCCTTACAGTGCATCAATAGATAAATTATTTCCAAGTGTGTTCGGAAAAGTCAACAAGGCGCACTCCCCTATTTATGGATTGATCATTTCAAGTATTTTAGTTTCGATATTGATGGCTTTAAATTATTCAAAATCATTAGTTGATGCTTTTTCCTTTATGATGAAATTGTCTACGCTATCTGTTATAACACCTTACATATTCTCCATTATCACCTTCTTCTTGATGGTTCGTAGAATGGAAGTCAATTCAAAAACTTTTGCAAACTATGTAGTAGCATTAATGGCGCTCCTATTTTGTTGCTGGATGGTCTTTGGATGTGGTTTTGAGGTTGTCATGTATGGGTTAATTTTATTGGCTTTGGGAATACCTTTATATCTATTAATTAAACAAAAATAAAATGGACGATTCATTCGATATTAATTCTGAAATTGCAAAAGCGGAGACTCTTCCCTCTTCATTTTATAGAAGTCAAAAAGTTTTTGATCTAATCAAAGAACGCGTTTTTGTTCGTTCTTGGCATTGGATGGGTATGGAGAAGGATTTATTGCCTGTTGACGGATCAGTATGTCCAGTGACTTTATATGAGAACTACCTCGACGAGCCAATTATTTTAGCGAAGGACAAAGGAGGCAAAGTCAGATCACTCAGTAATGTTTGTACGCATCGCGCTAATTTAGTCGTTCAAAATCCTGGGAAACAAAGTCGTCTTACCTGCATGTATCATGGCCGTCAATTTAATTTAGATGGCACATTTAAGTCCATGCCTGAGTTTTCTGAAGCGGAAAACTTCCCACGGCCTTGTGATGATTTACACAAATTTTCTGCGGTTAGTTTAAAAGGTCATTTGTTTACGAATTTAGATCCTATTTTCTCATTTGATAGTATTCAAGACGCTTTAAATGAGCGTATTGGGTTTCTCCCATTAAGTGAATTTAAAATTGATCAATCTTTGTCCAAGGATTATTTAATCAACTCTCATTGGGCACTTTATTGCGATAATTACCTCGAAGGGTTTCACATCCCTTTTGTTCACCCCGAGCTCAATGATGCACTAGATTATTCAAGTTACAAATCAGAAATCTATGAATTCTGCAATTTACAGATTGGATATTCCTCAGGAGGTGAAGAGATTTTTGATTTACCTAAAGACCATCCTGATTTTGGCAAAGAGGTAGCTGCCTTTTATTTCTGGATATTTCCAAACATAATGTTGAACTTCTACCCTTGGGGACTTTCTGTTAATATTGTAAAACCTGTTTCGCTCAACAGAACAAAAGTTTCATTTATTACTTACATCTATGATGAGGATAAGTTTGACAACGGAGCAGGAGCTTTGCTTGATAAAGTTGAACGAGAAGATGAATTTGTAGTTGAAAGTGTTCATAAAGGTCTGAAATCCCGTTTTTATAGAGCAGGAAGGTTTTCACCTAACAAAGAAAAAGGAGTTCATCAATTCCATTCACTATTAGCAAAATTTTTAAGGGAGGATTAAATTTTTATCTGTAATTTATTATAACTGCGTTACAATTTTTTTAAGCAACTATTTAAGCATGCTCATTAAGACACCCAGCAAGTGATGCACTGACATTGATTTTGTTTTAAATTCAATTTATTGTGAGGTATAACTTATTTCAATCACGAGCTACAAGACAACATAGAGCAACCTACTTTTTTCTTTGCCCAATCAGGTCTTTTAGCAAACCACTTCTCCATCTCTGGCTGATCGTCATAAGGTTTCAATAATAATATATACAACTCATCAATTAAACTATAATTACCTTTTTCGGCATCATCGATTGCCAGTTGAGCCATGTAATTTCTAAGTACATATTTAGGGTTTACAGCTTTCATTCTCTTAGACCGTTCGTTCTCAGCTACTCCTTCATTCTCGATCATTTCGGAAAACAATGAGAACCAATTCATCCAGCTCTCCTTATGAATATCAAGCTTATCATCATCTAAATAACTCACTTCTTGTATTGTAACCCAGAATGAATTGAAATCTTCATAAGAATTGCTTGAGAGCTCTCTATAGAATAATGTCATGTCAATTTCTGACTGCTCCATATTAGCTAGTAATTGATTAATAAACTTATCTGTGTCATTATTGATATTATATAAACCCAATTTGGAAGTCATCATTGTATAGTAATCATTCAAATATGAATTTTTATATTCTTCTAAGATTTCTTCAAGAGGTTCTACTTCATTAATAAGTGGATACAGTGCATTGGCTAATTGCATTAAATTCCACAATGCAATTTCATGCTGGTCTCCAAAACGGTATCTTTTATTTTGAATGTCAGTAGTATTTGGTGTCCAACCAGGATCATAATTTTCTAGCCAACCATAAGGTCCATAATCTATGGTAAGTCCAAGAATTGACATATTATCTGTATTCATCACTCCATGTACAAAACCAACACGTTGCCAATGAATAATCATTTCCCTTGTTTTAGCGACTACCTCTTTAAAGAATGTTAAATAAGTTTCTTTAGATGGAATTCCTAGATGACCGAAATGATGTTTAATAGTATAATCAACTAATTTTTTGAGTGTGTCAGTCTCGTTTCTTGCCGCGAAAATTTGAAAGCTTCCAAAACGAATGAAACTTGGAGAAACTCGACACACAACCGCACCTGGTTCATTTTTCACATTGCCGTTATAAAGCATATCCCTTGGGACCAAATCACCTGTTTTAACCAATGACATTGCTCTCGTTGTTGGAACGCCTAAGTGGTGCATAGCTTCGCTACATAAGTACTCACGAACAGACGATCTGAGAACAGCTAGCCCATCTGCGTTTCTTGAATACGGAGTAGGACCTGCTCCTTTCAGCTGAAACTTCCAGTTCTTGCCGTTTAAATCAGCTTCTGCTATATTAATTGCTCTACCATCCCCTAGTTGTCCTGCCCAATGGCCAAATTGATGACCACCGTAGCACATTGCATAAGGTGAAAAATCTGGAAATTTATTTGCTCCACTTAGCAGTCCTAAATTATCTTTAGAATTATTGATTTCGATTCCGAGTTCATCAATAAACACATTTGAGTAATGCACCATTTCCGGGGCTAAAGGTTGCTTCGTTTCAACATTAGAGAAGCAAGCATTATGAACCTGTCTTGGACTATTAATAAGAGATTCATCTACAGGAAGTTCTTCGGTAAAATGACCATTATTCTTTATTTTAAAAAATTGTGTCATTGTTTTTAAGTTTAATCTATTCGAGAATAACTGAAGTTAGTCAATAAAATCTGAAAGTAACGTTCTTAGTTCGCGTTCATCATTCTCTTTATTTCTAATCAATTGGAAAGAATCATCAACCTCAAAGTTTTCTAGAGGAATTTCGATGAAAGCTTTGTCTTTATTCGTTAAAGTATTCTTCTTGCGATAAAAATACTTTAACCGCTGTTCAGCTCTGGATACACCACTAACCGTCAACTTCTCTTCCTTAGATTCAATGGCGTTTTTCCTTCTTTCAGGATGTTCAACAATCTCCAGCGCTAATTTCAAATTTACATAGTAAATATCAATCGGAAGTTTTGTGCGTGTTTTACCATTTTGATGGTAATCACCTAGAAGATACTCAAATGTATGTTTACGCGATCCGGTTTCATTCAATAGCTCATCAAGTAATCCCATCAAATAGACTTCATCGTTATTTGAACGTTCTAAAGCTCTTTTTTGCTTCGTATTTGGCGCTTCAGAGACATGATTAGAAATAAACTCAGCTCCTTCTCGAAGAAAATACCAATATACATCAGTTCCAATGCGTTCAGCATGAACTCGAGGAATGCTCGTTAGCTCACCGATCATATCCAACCCTCTCAATACTTGTCTTAAAGGCATTCCATTCTTTTTATCTCTATCAAAAACACAATCTTTAATCAAGGCCGGCATAAGTTTTTTAGCTGCAAACGAATTCGTTTCTGGATTGGATTTGAAATAGCTGTCAACTGCTTTGTTGATACTCAAATTGATGTCGTTTTTATTGTCTTTCAATGTCTCTAAATTTGCGTAAGAATATTTCTTAGTAAAACTACTCATAATAAGTTGGAAGCAAGAAGTAGTTGGTTATTAAAGCACATATTTCTAAGACATAAAAATAAATGAACTTTCATTTTAGTAGAGGTATTTTAGTTCTGTTTAATTATCTTTATTCAAGTTATGACAAATCAATCTCTTGATCAATACAATGGCTTTCTTAATACTCCAAATTTATGGACAGATAGTTCTATTCTAGAATTGAATCAATTCACCCATTCCTATCCGATAAGCACTGATATAGAACTCCCATTAAAGCTGAACACAAGAATGGGGAAACGAATAGAACAGTTTGTTTTTCAGTTATTTGATTCGATAGAGTCGATTCAGATTATTGATGAAAATATACAGATTCAAAAAGATAGAATTACACTAGGGGAAATCGATTGTTTGTTGAGAAATAACGATGAGCTAGTTCATTTAGAGATCGTTTATAAATTCTATTTATACGATAGTAACGCAAGCCCCACAGAATTAGAAAGATGGATTGGCCCTAATCGAAAAGACAGCCTAATTGAAAAATTAAAAAAGCTTAAAACAAAGCAGCTACCATTACTTTACAGGGAGGAAACAAAAACATATCTTCAAAAACTAAAGCTAGCTCCTGAAGATTTTAAGCAAAGAGTCTACTTTAAGGCACAATTATTCATTCCTCTGTCCAACAATCAAGAATCTTTCTCATTAGTAAACAACGATTGCATCTATGGTTTTTATGCACGTTTAAATGAAATGACTCGATTTAGTGATTGTGTCTTTTCTATCCCATGCAAACTTGATTGGGTTTCAGATGTTTCAGAAAAAGCTGAATGGCTAGATTACAATCACTTCCTAAAACATGTTGGAGAATTGTTAAAGGAGAAAAGGTCTCCATTGTGCTGGCTTAAACAACAAGATGGAACATTTCAAAAATTTTTTATTGTTTGGTGGGATAAAAATTAACTATGTAGTAAAATAGTCAACCGCTAATTCATAAGATTTTAATCCAAATCCAAAGATACAACCTTCCGCAACTTCAGAAATTAAAGAGACGTGACGAAAAGTTTCGCGTTGCATGATATTGCTGATATGAACTTCAACGACAGGTACATTAATTGCTTTTACACAATCCCGAATCGAGACACTTGTATGAGTGTAACCACCTGCATTCAGGATGATTCCATCATGATTTGAGTTTTGCAATTCATCAATAATCTCACCTTCAACGTTTGATTGAAAATAGTCGATTTGAGCATTTTTTTTCGCTTTTAATTCTTCGAAATAGTCTAAAAACGTTTCTTTACCGTATATTTCTTCTTCTCGTTGTCCAATTAAATTTAAATTTGGACCGTTAACTATTAATAATTTCATAGATGTCATCTTGGAGTCGCTATATTAAGGATTTTGTTTCATACTTGAAAATCGAAAGAGGTTTAGCTGACAATTCAGTTGAAGCATATGAGAAAGATGTATCAAAACTGCATGAATTTGCGTTATCAAATGATAAAGAAGCAAAGGATATCAATTATGCCTTCTTGCGCGATTTTGTTCAAGAGCTCTACTCTATTGGTTTAAGCGCACGAAGTCAGGCGAGAATTATAAGCGGAATTAAGCATTTTTTTAAGTATTTATTATTAGAAAAAGAGATAGAATCAGATCCAAGTGAATTGCTTGAAATGCCTCAAATTGGTCGTAAGCTCCCTGAAGTACTTAGTCTAGATGAAATAGATCAATTGATTGCTGCAATTGACTTAAGTAAGGCTGAAGGACATCGTAACAAAGCTATATTAGAAACTTTATACAGCTGTGGATTAAGAGTTTCTGAATTGGTTAATTTACAGTTTGAAAATCTATTCTTTGATGAAGGATTTATTCGTGTAATAGGTAAAGGTGACAAACAGCGACTTGTCCCTGTAAGTCCTTCTGTTGAAAAAGAGATTGAGATATACAGCGAGCATTCTCGAGTTCACTTGTCAATTCAAAAAGGGCATGAAAGCTATATTTTCCTGAACCGCAGAGGCGCTAAATTAACTCGAGTTATGATCTTTACCATCATTAAGAACCTTGCCAAAGAAATTGGATTGAAAAAAAACATTTCACCTCATACTTTTCGACACTCATTTGCGACACATTTACTTGAAGGTGGAGCAAATTTAAGGGTTATTCAAGAGATGTTAGGCCATGAATCAATTCTGACAACAGAAATATATACTCACTTAGACCAAAGCTTTTTGAAAGAAGCTATTATTTCATTTCATCCCAGAAATAAGTAAATTAGTCTATTACCTTTCCATACAGGTCATAATGGTCCGCTTGGGTAATCTCTACCATTGCGAAATCGCCTAGTCGAAGATGGAATTCATCTTTTCGTACAAGTACTTCATTATCTACATCAGGAGAATCAAACTCTGTTCTCCCAACATAAAAGTCACCTTCTACTTTATCAAAAAGTACTTTATAGGTCTTCCCTACTTTGTCTTGATTTAATTCATAGCTGATACCTGATTGCAATTCCATAATAAGATCTGCACGCTCTTTTTTCACTTCTTCAGGAACATCATCCACAGCGTTAAATGCATGTGTATTTTCTTCGTGAGAATAAGTAAAGATTCCTAAACGCTCAAATCGAGAGCGTTCAACAAACTCATACATTTCTTGAAAATCTTCTTCTGTTTCTCCAGGATAACCTGCAATTAAGGTTGTTCTAACAGCAATACCAGGTACTCTTTCACGAATATCCTCGATTAGTTTTTCTGTTTTTTCACGTGTTATGCCACGTCTCATTGCTTTCAAAATCTTTGTAGATCCATGTTGTAATGGAATATCTAGGTATTTACAAACATTCTCCTTTGTATTCATAACGTCAAGAACGTCCATTGGAAATCCATTCGGGAATGCATAATGCAATTTTACCCATTCAATTCCTTCAACATCTGAAATTTGGTCTACTAATTTGGCAAGCGCTCTCTCTTTGTATATGTCTAATCCATAATATGTTAGATCTTGAGCTATTAACATCAATTCTTTCACACCTTTTGCTGCTAATGATTTTGCTTGAACAATTAGTTCTTCAATTGGAGTAGAAACATGTTTTCCTCTCATAATTGGAATGGCACAAAATGAACATGGTCTATCACAACCTTCGGCAATTTTGAAATATGCATAATGCGTTGGTGTAGTTAGTAATCTCTCCCCTATTAATTCATGCTTGTAGTCCGCCTTTAATGTCTTAAGAAGGTGAGGTAACTCTCGTGTTCCAAAAAATGCGTCTACACCTTTAATTTCTTTTTCGAGATCATCTTTATAACGTTGAGAAAGACAACCAGTAACGTAAACCTTATCAACAAGTCCTGCGGATTTTGCCTCAGAAAAATGAAGAATGGTATCAATCGACTCTTGCTTCGCATTATCAATGAAGCCACATGTGTTGATAATCACTATTTCAGAGTCTTCACTTTGAGATTCATGCTCCACATCAAAGTTATTCCCCTTGAGCTGAGCCATAAGTATTTCTGAGTCAACAATATTTTTAGAACAACCAAGTGTAACAACATTTACTTTATTCTTCTTAAGCGTTTTCGTTTTCATAGCGCAAAGGTACGGATTCAATCATGTTTTTACTCATTTTATTTAATTTGCTGTTTGAATTCTCGAAGTTGGCGCTATATTTGGGGACAAATAATAGATATATGTTTATTTTAATTAATTAAATATGAATTTTTTTAGTTTACTTTTTATAGGTTTAGTGCTAGTTTCATGTGGCGGCACAAAGGAATTGTCAGACAATAAAGAAACAATCTCAAGTATTGATACAGATACAGTAAAACCTCAAAGAAATGTAAAAATAAAAGCAGTATTAGGTGATTTTAAAGATTCTGATTCTTATAAAATAAAAAGTATTAGCGTCAAAGGAAATACAATGTTGATGGAAATCACTTATCCTGGTGGCTGTGCGAATCATCAATTTGAACTCATTGGCCAATCTATGATTATGAAGAGTCTTCCCCCTAAGCGATCAATTATTTTAATTCATGACAATGGAGATGATAAATGCCGCTCTATTGTTACTCGAACAATCGAAGTTGACATTAAAGACCTGGCTTTTAAGCAAACTCCAAACGCTGAAATTGTTTTGATATTAAAAGGGTGGGAAAATGAAATTAACTATAATTATAGCCAATGAAAATAGTTAATTTTACTTTCTGGTTCTATTGTTTATAATGATTTAGCTGATAAGGTGAATATAATAGTGCCCTCTAATATTATATCATTTATTCAATAATTTCTGAAGTAAGAAAAAGCATCAGTTCTGCTATTAAAGCTTTAGGAGATTTAGTTTAAGCCTACTTATTGTACAAAGTTAAATAAGTGGATATCAACAATTTTTTTAATCAATTGTTAGTAAATCCTTCATAATTTCTTCTAAAATTAGACAATTAACCTTTAGTTTTGTTGTGTTAACATAAGCGAAAGCTGTAAACTAAAAATATGAACGTATTTGGTAAGAAGAATGAAAATGCCAATTTAAACGAGTCAATTGGATTAACTAACTTAGGTAACCAATTTTGGAACCTATCTCCTTCAGAACTTATTGAAGACACTATCATTAGCGGTCAAGGTGTATTAACCGAAACTGGTGCTTTGGCAATTGAGACTGGAGAATTTACTGGAAGATCACCAAAAGATAGATTTATCGTTTGTGACGAAAAGACAGAAGATGCTGTTTGGTGGGGAGGAATTAACATCAAGTTTTCACCTGATAAATTTGATGCTCTTTACAACAGAATGAAAGCATATTTAGCTGGAAAGGATGTTTATGTTAGAGACGCATTCGCTTGTGCAGATGAAGATCATAAATTGAGTCTTCGTGTAACAACGGAGTTTCCTTGGTCAAATCATTTTGCGCATAACATGTTTATCCGTCCATCGGATGAAGAAATTCAAAGTTTTAATGCTGAATGGAATGTTGTTTGTGCACCAGGTTTCATGGCTGATCCAGAAATAGATGAAACGCGACAACATAATTTCGCAATATTAAATTTCACAAAAAAAATGGCCATCATTGGTGGCACAGGATATACTGGAGAGATTAAGAAAGGAATATTCTCAGTTTTAAACTTTATTCTTCCACATGAGAAAGATGTTTTATCAATGCATTGTTCTGCAAACATTGGAAAAGATGGCGATACAGCTGTATTTTTCGGTTTATCTGGAACAGGTAAAACAACATTGTCATCAGATCCCGATCGAAGATTGATTGGTGATGATGAACACGGTTGGTCAAATGACACTGTTTTTAATTTTGAAGGTGGTTGCTATGCGAAAACAATAGATCTATCACGAGAAAAAGAGCCTCAAATTTATGATGCTATTAAGTATGGAGCAATTCTAGAAAATATTGGTTTTGAAGAAGGAACGTCGTGTCCTGATTATGAAAATACTGAAATCACTCAAAATACTCGTGTTTCATACCCAATTAATCATATTGAGAATATAGTGGTTCCTTCTTTAGGAGGAGCACCAAAGAATATTTTCTTTTTAACAGCAGATGCATTTGGAGTTTTACCTCCAATCTCACGCTTGTCAAAAGAACAAGCAATGTATCACTTTATCTCTGGATATACGGCCAAAGTTGCAGGGACAGAAATGGGAGTTACGGAACCTCAGTCTACTTTTTCAGCATGTTTTGGAGCTGCATTCTTACCATTACACCCAGCAAAATATGCGGACTTATTAGGACGTAAACTAGAAGGGACGGATATAAAAGTTTGGCTAATTAATACTGGATGGTCAGGTGGATCATACGGAGTTGGTAGCAGAATGAAATTATCGTACACAAGAGCAATGATTACAGCTGCCATGAATGGTGATTTAAATAATGTTGAATACAAAAAACAACCTGTTTTTGAATTGGATATTCCAACTTCATGTCCTGAGGTTCCCTCGGAAATATTAAACCCTATAGATACTTGGGCTGATAAATCTGCTTTTGAAAAAACGGCAAATAAGTTAGCAGGTCAGTTTATAGATAATTTCAAGACTTTTGAATCTGCAGCAAGTGAAGAAATACTTTCCGCATCGCCTAAGATTCTAGTGAAATAAATAGTTTAATAAATAGAAAAAGGCGTTTAGATTTAATTCTAAACGCCTTTTTTATTCTATAATGTTATTACTTTTCTTTGTTTATATAATGCTATCGTCTTCTGTTATTTTTATTACGTCCACCCCCATTATTGTTATTTCGTCTATCGCTGTTACCCTTTTTACGGTTATTGTTCATTTTCTCATAACTCTCTTGGAGTATTTTATAATCAGCGATAGCAGCATCGGTAATCTGAAAAGGATGGTCGTTATTGACATCTATTTTCATTTTAATAAGCTTCTCGATGTCTTTAAGGAAAGGTCTCTCATCAATATCACACAATGAAATAGACACCCCACTTGCTCCTGCCCTTCCTGTTCTCCCAATTCTGTGAACATAAGTTTCAGGTTCGTTTGGGAGGTCAAAGTTAAGGACGCATTGTAAAGAATCGATATCAATTCCTCTAGCAGCAATATCAGTAGCAACCAAGACTCTCATTTTTCCAGACTTGAATTCTTTCAAAGCTCGTTCTCTTGCCCCCTGACTTTTATCGCCGTGTATCGCTGCCGCTGGTATTTTTGCCTTATCCAACAAACGAGCAAGACGATCAGCTCCCCTTTTCGTTCTAGAAAAAACCAGCATTCGCTCAATGGACTGATCCATTAATATATGCTTTAATAACTCCTTCTTTTGAGGTTTCAAGACATGATATACAACTTGCTGTATTTTTTCTGCCGTAGAAGAAACTGGATCAACCCTTATTTGTTCAGGTTTGTGAAGTATTTTCTTTGCTAAATCGGCTATTGCCAAAGGCATGGTCGCTGAGAAAAACATCGTTTGTTTTCGTTCAGGAAGCTTTGGAAGAATTTTCTTGATGTCATGAATGAATCCCATATCCAACATTCTATCAGCTTCATCAAGTACAAAAAATTCAATTTGATCAAGGCGAACGTATCCTTGTTGCATTAAATCTAACAATCGACCCGGAGTAGCAACTAAAATATCAACACCTTCTCTTAATTTTTGAACTTGTGGTGACTGACCTACTCCTCCAAAAATAACGACATGTCGCAAACCAAGGCCTTTTCCATAATCTCTAATACTGTCAGCAATTTGTGCAGCTAATTCTCTCGTTGGAGTTAATATTAAAGCGCGTATTGGTCTTTTTCCAGGCTTATTACTTTTACGCTCATGCAATGTTTGTAGTAAAGGAATAGAAAACGCTGCCGTTTTTCCAGTTCCTGTTTGAGCGCAACCAAGAATGTCTTTGCCTTGCAGGGCAAGTGGAATTGCTTGCTTTTGAATTGGTGTTGGCTCTGAATATCCTAGATTACTTAGGGAATTCAATATTTCTGGTAATAAATCTAATTCTGTAAATTTCATTCAATAATTTAATGTAAATAACAAAAAATCATTCTTTCCGAATTTCGGAAGAATGATTTCCATTTTTTTATAACGTAATTTTAATAAAGTGCTTTAATAAGGCCATGCAGAATAGCCACCTTTCAGGTCAGCAACATTTATGAAACCCATATCTGCCATTAATTTAGAAGCTTTAGCGCTTCGTCCGCCTGAATGGCAATAAACTAATGTAATTTTATTTTTGTCTAATTTAGCAAGCATTGATCTGAAATCATCAGAATAAAAGTCTAAATTTTCTGCATTTACTATATGTCCATTCGCGTATTCTCTTTGAGTTCTAACATCGATTAGCTGCACGTCTTCCTTCTTCATGATCTGCTTGAATTCTTCCGCAACAACAACTCTGACAATAGTCTCAGCAGTTTGAGCTGTACCCGAAACTCTTTTTTGTTGTGCTTCAGAGCAGGAAGAGATCATGAGGGCTGCAATAAACAGGCTTACTACTTTTTTCATAGTTTGTTTGTTAATTTTTCAAATTTAATGATTAATTCTCGAATTACAGTGACACTAGTCACATAGATTAGATTACTTTTACCTTTCATTTTTTGTGAAACAAATGCCATGATATCAAAAGAAGAACTAAAAGAAAAAAATCAACAGTTTTGGAGCGCATTTCAACAAGAAATGAATCATGTCAGTTCTGTAACTGGAAGGCAAATAAATTGGATTAACTATCCTACACATGTCAACGATATTTATATTCGTATGGAGGTTGATGCTAAAGGGGCTCGGCTTTGTTTTGATATTCAGCCTAAAAGCGACGCTGTACGTCAAGTTTTATGGGAACAAATGACAGAGTTAAAAGCGGTAATGGAAGATAAAATGGGCGTAGAAGCAAATTGGAATGAAGAGAGTCACTTCTGGAATGATCGATTAATTTCCAGGATTAAGTGGCAAGAAGGAAATCTTAATTATTACAATGAAGAGGATGTTCCAAAGATTATTGAATTCTTAAAAGAAAAACTGATTCGTTTCGATGCATTTTACCAAGAATTTAAAGATATCCTCGTTAATCTCGCTAATTAAATTGAATTACTTAATTTTGAATTATGATTAAAACCAAGTTATTACTCTCCTTTTTTATTATTGGATTTACATCAACTGCACAGATAGAAGTGCATAACGAAGACTTCCAATCTGGATTACCTGCAATGTACACCATTATAGATAACGATGGTTTAACACCCAATGCTAACGTAAGTGATTTTGGAGCAGCATGGCATGCCTTGCAAGACCCGGATAATTCTTCAGATACCATTATGGGTTCTACCTCTTATTTTGAACCTGTGGGTACTGCGGACCGCTGGTTAATTACTTCATCAATTACACTTGGAGCGTATGGTAATTTTCTATACTGGGAAGCAAAATCTCATGACCCTTCTTTTCCAGACGACTATTTTGTGATGGTTTCAAGAACTGACACGCAACTGTCTAGTTTTACAGATACAATTCTCGTAATTATAAACGAATTAGAATCTTGGCAAATGAGAAGTGCTGATTTGAGTGAGTTCGGATTAGACAATGAGACAATTCATGTTGCTTTTGTTAATCGAACTATAGATGGATTTAAATTATACATTGATGATATCCGCGTAGAGAAAGAAGATCCTGTAGGAATAAATGAATTGAGTAAATTGAATGTTTTAGTCTACCCTAACCCTTCAAGTAATCTAATTTACATATCTGGTATTGAGAACATTAATAATGTGAAAATATATTCATCTATTGGTAAGCTCATGCTTGAGTCTCAAGAGAAAACAATAGATATCTCTAAAATAAATAGCGGTCACTATACAGTTGTTGTTGAAACAGAAAATGACCTTGTTCGAACAGTATTAATTAAGCAATAGATAATTATAATTCAGGAAAAGGTTTCAATTGAATACTGAATTGAAACTTACTTCTTTCTGTCGGTTGTAAAAGAATACTGTCCTCATAAATGTATGCAAGGGTAAAATCCCACAATTCTTCATCGAATTGAATCTCCAAGTGTTTTGTGCGTGAATTCAGGTTATAAAAACCTTTAATAGCTGGTTTTCTACCCAAATTCTTGAGAGCAATAAAGTCGCAATGATTGTTGTTATAAAAAATCATTAAGCTCTTGTCTATATTATCTATAGGAGAAATTACAGCGCTATCATAGACAACTTTATTCACAATCCACACTTTACTATTTTCATCGTTAAACAGTGAAGAGTAGTTCACTGGAATCAATTCTACGTTAGAGGTACATGACGAGAATAACAAAAAAACACTTACGACAGCTGCCTTTACAATTTTCAAAATAACAGAGAATTTTTAATTAAACTTTGGTATACCTCTTTCGAGACTTCTTCTTTCACTTCGGCTTTAACGGCGCCTTGTCCTCCCGCACCATCAATAGCTTCTACAGATTGAAAACGATATTTTGCCCCTGTCCATACGAACAAGCAGTTCAAAAATGCTTTATCTTCTGGCACATAGAACCGGACAATTAAATCCTTGGCTTCTGTATCACTTTCTCTCGTTGCAATCAATTTTCCGCGAAATCCATTCACTTTTACCAATACACCATTTTCTCTTTCAAAAATAATCAAATGCCGCATTGGGAGTTGACGCTTCTGTCCTTTAAGTATAGTTAATGCTTTAACTTGTAAAAGGAACGCATCGTTTATCGTTTTATCGTTTTTGTACATTAATAACTTGAAATTCTCAGCAATGCAGGGTGAACATCCTGTAGGAGTTGCTCCAATTGAATCGCAAATGTTCAATTCATTCAACAAAGTTTGATGTGAATCATCAGGGAACTCAGTTTCGTCAAAGAGAATCTCGTAATGTTTAATTTCTCCTATAGTGACATTATTAGCTGTGTCGTTTTTATCTATACCGTTAACCTCTTGTTCATCCTGACAAGAGGTGATTAATAAGATAGCAATAATTCCTAAATAGTATTTCATAGAATTCATAATTGATTACAACTCAAAAGTTACGGAAACACCTGTAATGATTTCTCCATTGCTATGCCGAATTGCCGTTCATTAATACCTGATGATATGTTATGCTCATTCAACCACTCCAACATCTTTTCAGTTGGCATATTTCCTGTTAGATCATCAGTTGCCATTGGACAACCTCCAAACCCTTTAATCGCAACGTCAAATCTTCTGCAGCCAGCAGAATAAGATGATTTAATCAATTTTTTAGCGTTTTCAGGTAAAGCATGTAAATGTGCCCCAAATTCAACATCACCTATTGATGGGATTAAGGTTGAAAATAAAGAATTAACCAATTCTGGTGTTCCGCAGCCAATGGTATCAGAAACAGCTTGAATTTTAATGTCTAATTTATCTTTCAATTTCTCTGACCATGCAGTAACAATGTCAGGATGCCATTCTTCACCATATGGATTTCCTAAGCCCATAGAGAGATATAAAACCATATCTTTGCCATGCTTGTCTGTAATCTCCTTAATGCGCTCAACACGCTTAAATGACTCGTCTATTGTAGAGTTGGTATTTCTCTTTTGAAATTCTTCAGAAACTGAAAAAGGGAATCCTAAATAATCTATCCTATCGAATTCGCATGCGTCAATAGCACCTCGCTCATTTGCGACAATCGCTAGTAATTTTGTGTCAGAAATGTTCAACTTAGAAAGCACAGCTGATGTATCCTTAAGCTGAGGAATGGCTTTTGGAGAAACGAAACTACCAAAATCTACTGTATCAAAACCGCAACTCAATATTTCATTGATGTAAGCAGCTTTAGTATCAGTTGGAACAAAATCTTGCAAACCTTGCATCGCATCTCTTGGACATTCAATTAATTTTAATTTATCCATACCTAAAATTAAGATTATTTTTCTGCAAGAATGGCCTTGTTTATTTTTTTTATCAATCCAGGACCTTCATAAATAAACCCCGTATAAATCTGGATCAAATCAGCTCCTGCTTTAAATTTCTCAATGGCATCTTGTGCGGAATGAATTCCACCGACACCAATAATAGCAAATGACTTATTTGATTTCTCTGCAAGATAAGAAATGACTTCAGTGGCTTTATCTCGAACAGGCTTACCAGAAAGACCCCCAGCACCAATGTTTTCCAATTCTTTTTCCGTAGCATTTAAATTTGTACGTTCTATCGTTGTATTAGATGCTATGACTCCATCAATTTTTGTTTCCTGTACAATTTCTATAATATCATCCAATTCATTATTATTCAAGTCTGGTGCTATCTTAAGAAGAATAGGTTTTCTTTTATCTTTCCCATTATTTATTTCTTGAAGCGAAGACAAAATTTTCATTAATGGCTTTTTCTCTTGTAAAGCTCTAAGGTTAGGTGTGTTCGGTGATGAAACATTTACAACGAAGTAATCAACATAAGGAAACAGTGCTTCGAATGTTGCAATATAATCATCAGCAGCAGATTGGTTTGGTGTAATTTTATTCTTTCCAATATTACCACCAATTACAGTAGCACAATTTCTTTTCTTAAGGTTTTTAATAGCATTCTCAAGTCCTTTGTTATTGAACCCCATTCGGTTAATGATAGCACTGTCTTTTTTTAATCGAAACAATCTAGGTTTAGGGTTTCCATCTTGTCCAACTGGAGTAACAGTCCCTATTTCAATAAAACCGAAGCCACAGTGACTTAAATCATTAAACATTGATGCATTCTTGTCAAACCCGGCAGCAAGACCAACGGGGTTTTTAAATTTAATGCCAAAAACTTCTTTTTCTAGTCGAGTATCTGAAACACGATACATTGATTTCCAAATCCATTTCATACCAGGAAATTTCAGCATGACATTGATTGCTTTCGCAGTAAAGTAATGTACTTTTTCAGGATCGAATTGAAAGAGAAAGAAACGAACTATTTTATACATCAATTTATTTTTATACAAAGTTACAAACGACAACGAGGTGACCAAAGCCACCTCGTTTATATCTTTCATGAATTATGAACAATTGATCAGAACTTGTAGCGGCCTTTCCATTTGTTCATTTTTCTTTGCTTTGCGTAATCTTTGTAAGTAATGTTTCTATAGAAAGTAATGTTAACATAAAAGTAAGCATCCTTTTCATCATCTCCTCTTTGCTGACCAGAAGCGAACCAAGCTGAATTTTCGCCACTTGGGTTAGAAAGATATTCTGATTCAGTCCCAACATTTGCTGCTAAAAAATCACTATCATAATAACTGCCATGAACATCATCGATGTAATCAGAGAAAGTTTTCACATAGGTTGCTTCGATACCCATTCTCCACATTCTATTCAAACCCCATCTGTATCCAAACCCAAAAGGAATTGTCAATGTTACTGGCAATGTCTTTTTAGGACCATCAGGGAACCCTTGTCCTTCAGTACTCAAAGGTCTTAGTTTTATCCATTTATCATTAAACTCTGCTTTAGGATTAAAATAAGAAATTCCGACTCCACCAAAAAGGTAGAATTGAGAATTATGATCACCCATTTTTTTAGAATGTCTAGAAAGATTATATCTGTTTCCTAGTTTTTCATTCGCGAAAACAATTATTTCCAAACGCTGGTGCAATTCAATAATAATAGATCTAAAATGTAAATTTCTTGAATTTCGAATTATTTCATTTGTCAAGGCATCATCACCTTTCAATAATCCAATATTAAGAGAGGTTGTAGTTGCCCAATAAGGATGAAATCGATAACGATACCCCATCATACCTCCAACTCCTGTAGATCTCCAATCAATATCTGCAAGACTATAATCTGTTCCGATTCTATCTAAACCTCCAAGGTCTCCCAAAAATTGAGTAGCTCCAAAGCCAAACATTATTTCTTTCTTATTTAAAGACCAGTTTCTTTGTGAATTGAAATTAGTATGTTGTGCAGAAACAGCACTAAAGGTTATGATTAGAACTACGCTGTAAAAATATTTCATTGTTTTCTTTAAAGCCACAGTGTCAGCAATTAATCGACAAAATTAAGTATTGTTTTCCAATTATACTAATCTAATTCATATTAATTATTAACCGCCAATTGTTAATTAGCAATACAGAAGTCTGGTGGAGAAGTAATGGCGTTAAACGTTAGATTGGAATATAATTCAATGATGGAATTGAAATATGACTCCCCTTTTCTGTTAAGCCAACGATGCTTGTTATAAAAATCATTGATTTAAGATTGTATTTTCGAATAAAATTACATATCGCTTTTGATAAGCTACTACCTCTGACTTTCTCTATAACATCTTTACTTCCGTTGAAATACTGAATACTAAAAGAGATCACTTTCGCTTTAGAAGTAACTATTCCAGTTGACGAGCATAGTTTGTCAATTGGAATTTCGGAAGTAAATACCCCTTCAATGTTTGGATAAGGACTTAATGTATTTTCCTCTTTTACTGGTGCTGTATTTTTCGGTGATATAAATTCACTACTTGGTAAGTTATCCGAATCATTGAAAACCTCTTTGTAGATGAATATTTCTTCATGTTCTGTTTCGTTAATTTTGCCAGCTTTTTTTGGTGGGATTATTTCTTCATTTGATGGAGTATCTAATTCAAATGAAGAAGCAATTGCTATGATTGGCTTGTTATTGTTAATAGAACGCTCAGAGATATTGGACTCATGTAGGGTTGCCATTTTCTCGTTTTCGACGGGTTGAAAGGCAATAACACTTAATGATATCAGCACAACTGCTATTGCTATTGGACCATAGAACCAGGGTGTTTTCCAGACGGGAGGCTTTAAGTTTTTAACTTGACTTAATACATGTCCAAAATTTGCTTTCGATTGTACGTAATCTTTGCTGAGTCTTTCCCTGTTTACCAGGATTTTTAAATTTTTCATTTTAATTTATTTCACAAATAGATTCTTCAATTTTTTCAGTGCTCTAAATGATTTTACTTTTGCATTGTTTTCTGTAATTTCAAGTATTTCACCAATCTCTCGGTACGATCGTTTTTCAAAGTACCGAAGTTCTAATAATTGCATGTCAGCGTAGTCTAGGTTTGCCAAACAATCAATCAACTTCTTTTTATTTTCGTTAGAATCATCTTCATCAAATTCTTCTATCATTTCAAAAACGTGCATATTTTCCACGTTTACTGTTTTTCTTGCCTTTCTATCTCTAAAAGCTTGGTATAATTCACTTTTAGCAATCCTATACAACCAAGACGAAAAAGGAACTCCTCTATATTCGTATTTATGTAAGTTATTCAAAGCCTTAACAAAGACTTGTGAAGTTACGTCAAAAGCCAATTCCTGATCATCAACCCGCTGATAAATGTAACGAAATATTTGCTCATGATACTTCGTATACAGTGGTCCGAAACGCTCTGGATCCTTCTTCGCAAATGTAATCAAAGTCATCTCATCCAAGAGACGGTCTTTGGTTTGGTGATAAACTGGGTTCACTGCCATTTTTCTGGTTTTGTTGTTCTAGCTGGTAGGCACAAAGCTTGCAGACTTTGTACGGAAGCATAACTGTTAATATTCTAGTTGGTTACATTCAATAACGCAAAAAACTTGCTAATTATTATGCGTGCAGAATAATAAACTTAGATAAACAACTCTATTTCTATATTTAATAGACAAATAAGGTATCAGTTAATGCTTCTAAAAATATAGTTATATTCTCTTTTTCTTGTTCCGAGAGAGACTTTTTCTTAAGCAACTTTGACGTATTTGGATGTACATGATCAATTTCTAGGTAGTGTTCGAGAATTCCAGAAAGATTTGTTATTGAACCATTATGCATGTATGGTGAAGTCAACGCGATATTTCTTAAAGTAGGAACCTTAAAAAAACCGATTTCTGATGAATCATTATTAATTTTAAATCTACCCATATCAGAATCACCATCTTTATAAACACCATTATTTTCAGTCTTGTATGTTGTAAAATTAGGAGCAGGATGACAACTTGTACAATTAAGTATTTCTGAAAACAACCTCCATCCATCTGCCTCCCCATAACTAAGAGCAGTAGAGTCTCCATTATAAAAGGCATCGAACCTTGAACCCTTGGAAACTAAAGACTTTTGATATGATGCTAGGGCACGTGTTAAGACAAAAGCATCAAATTTTCTTTTGTAAATTGTTTTAGATATTTGCTGGTACTCCTTTATCGAACCAAGGCGTTGAATTAATCTAGACATCCGACTTCCCATTTCATTTGAATCTTGAATCGGGACGATTGCTTGCATTTCTAAAGTCTTAATGTGACCATCAAACATAAAAACAGGTGAATTTGCTATATTTAATAATGTTGATGAATTTCTTCTTGAGTGATGACCAGAAACACCTCTAGAAAATGCTACTGTATCTGCAAAAGCATAGTTGGGACGATGGCAATCTGAACAAGAAATTGAATTATCGTTAGAAAGCTGTCGATCAAAAAACAATTTCTTACCAAAATTGATTTTGGCTTCTTCTATTTCAAATTGAGTCTTTTCAACAATTGAATTTCCATTTTCGTGGCAAGAAACAACAATGAATCCTAACCAAAACAGGAAGAGTATTTTTGCTAAATAGGATGAAGTCATTTTCATATCTATCTAAAGGTATAAAACTTGATTTATTTTGATAGAATATAGAGCACTTCTTTTGTGTCTAGTCTGTATTTTTCTTGAGTTTGCTTTGAATAATGAGCGTCCTTGTCGAATTCCTCAACTGAGAAACCAGCTTTTTTTAGCCAATCGGGATAATCTTTTCCGAATAAACGAACATGGTCTTTTTGCCAAAAATGCTTTTCTCTGTCTTCCGGAGAAGTAATTAAAGGATCTTCATAAGTGCTATTTCTCGTGAAGTCTTGTGGAACTTGTATAATGGCCCAACCTCCTGGTTTCATAACACGGTAAAGTTCGCGCATACATTGTATTGCATCATCAACATGCTCCATGACATGATTACAAAAAACTATATCAAAGCGATCTGATTCTAAAGGGATATCATGCAAATCAAAGTGCATATCAGCAATTGGCGAGACTAAATCACCTGTTAAATAAACAAGATTATTTTGCGCCTTAAATTTTTTGTGATAACACTGTTCTGGGGCAATATGCAATACTTTTAGATCTTTTTGTGTGAAAAAATTAGAATGATTTTTTAAATATAACCACATCAATCGATGTCTTTCCAGCGTAAGGTCATAAGGACAAAGTACATTTTCTCGATGAGCCACATTTGAACCATAAGATAAAAATTTCGAGAATTTTTTTTGACAAACTGGACATACAACCTTGTCCCCTTTGTACAAAACTGGAGCAATTAATTTAAATGGATAGCTCAACCTTATCAAAAGTGGTCTAGGTAATTTATTTAGAAGGTACTTGTACAGCTTTTTCATTTCAAATAATTCAAAGCAAATGTAAGAAATCCCATTGGAGATTTATTAATATGTTGTTTTGTTTTTAATTAATCTGAAGTCTTAATAGAATTATTAATTTTAAAATGTGAAAAGCATCCTAACTTCAATGGTATTTATCTTTATTTCAGCAATCAGATTGTTTGGGCAAGAAAATGACTCATTGCCATATAAGATGTACAAAGATAGGTTTGTGATGTATGCAGATGTTGGTTTTAATTCTGCACCATTCAGCTTAAGTGATAAATTCCAAAATGGGGAAGATAAATTAAAATACAAGAACAACATCAGTCCTGCACTTGGAATCGGTGTTGCCTATAAGTGGTTTGCTTTGAGGGTTGGTTTTACTTTGTCAGGAAATCTTAAAGCGAAAAATAAATTTGGAGAAACTAACTATTTCGACATCGGGTTAAAGTTTAATATAAAACAAGTTTTTACTAATATTGATCTAAGATCATATCGTGGATACGCACTTAAAGATGAATATAAATGGAATGATTCACTAAATGAACTTACGCCAAATGGCATTTACCCTAATCTAACAGCAACAAGTATTTCTGCGAATGTCTGGTATTTTAAATCAAAAGATTTTAATATGCACCCAGTTTCAGGAAGAGTTGGTCATTATTATAGATCGGCCCAGACATGGTACTTCAAAAGTTCAATCAACTTTTTCGGTATTACAAACTCTTCAGATATAGTACCTGACCTTTTGGCTGATTCTACTGATCGAATGAATGCTCAATCTATTGGAGCAATTGACATTGGTTTTATCCC